>JAEEGL014516608.1_pt1 | contig 19689 bp, 12 predicted proteins | sample 9134231 | NCBI WGS metagenome assembly JAEEGL01 (sample SAMN16246548, study PRJNA631951) | gut metagenome | biome: gut microbiome; feature: rumen; material: fiber-attached | host: Bos | place: Iran: Karaj | collected 2018-10 | reverse complement strand
GCCGCCGTCCACATACAGGATGTGTCCGTTCACAAAATTGCTCGCATCGGAAGCCAGGAACACCGCGGGGCCCTGCAGGTCCTCCGGCGTTCCCCAGCGGGCAGCCGGGGTCTTGGCGATAATGAAGCTGTCAAAGGGATACCGGCTGCCGTCCGGCTGTTTTTCCCGCAGGGGCGCGGTCTGGGGCGTGGCGATGTATCCCGGCCCGATGCCGTTGCACTGGATATTATGCTCCCCGTACTCGGAGCAGATATTCCGGGTCAGCATCTTCAGTCCGCCCTTCGCAGCCGCGTAGGCCGACACAGTTTCCCGGCCCAGCTCGCTCATCATGCTGCAGATGTTGATAATCTTCCCGTGGCCCTTGCGGATCATGGACGGGATCACAGCCTTGGAACAGATAAACGGTGCGTTCAGGTCCACATCCACCACTTTCCGGAATTCCTCCGCGCTCATCTCAGTCATGGGAATCCGGCGGATAATCCCGGCATTGTTCACCAGGATATCAATCACGCCGATTTCTGCCTCAATCTGTTTCACCAGTGCCTGGACCGCTTCCTCATCTGTCACGTCGCAGACATAGCCTTTGGCGTCAATGCCCTTCTCCGCGTAGGCCTTCAGTCCCCTGTCCACCAGTTCCTGGTTGATGTCATTGAACACAATAGTTGCCCCCGCCGCTGCGTAAGCCTCCGCGATGGCAAACCCGATCCCGTAGCTGGCGCCTGTAATCCAGGCCACCTTGCCCTTCAGGCTGAAGCTGTTCATATCCATATGCCTGTTCTCCCCTTTATCTCAGTTCAGTGGTCGGAATGTTGTCCATATCGTCAAAGGCCTGGTTTTCTCCGCCCATGGCCCAGATAAATGTATAGTTGCTGGTGCCTGCCCCGGCGTGAATGGACCAGGAGGGTGAAATGACCGCCTGTTCATTCTGCATCACGATATGCCGGGTTTCCTGTCCCTCGCCCATCATGTGGAACACCACATTGTCCTGCGGCACTTCAAAGTAGAAATACACTTCCATCCGGCGCTCATGGGTATGGGCAGGCATTGTATTCCAGACGCTGCCGGTTTCCAGCACCGTCATGCCCATGCTCAGCTGGCAGGTCTTCAGCACGGAGGGATGAATGAACTGGTTGATCACCCGCTTGTTGCTGGTCGCCGCATCGCCGCAGGGTTTCTTTGCTGCGTCAGCGATCTTGATCAGTTTATTCTCATAGCTGCAGTGAGCCGGAGCGGAGACGATATAGAATTTTGCGGGTTCCGCCTCGTTATCACTCTCAAAATACACTTCCTTCGCGCCGCGGGTCAGGTACAGGCAGTCCTTGTAGCCCAGTTCATATACTGTTCCGTCCGCAACGACCTTTCCGGAACCGCCCACATTGAACATACCGCATTCCCGGCGTTCCAGGAAGTATTCCGTGCCGAAGCTGTGCCAGATATCAATTCCCTTGTCAATGGAGACCTTCTCCTTCACCGGCATCACGCCCAGTGTCACCATCCGGTCAACATGGCTGTAGACCGCTGTCACCTGGTCCGCCTCAAACAATTTTTCGATCAGGAATTCCTTCCGGATCTCCTCTGTGGTGTAACGTTTAAAATCCCGTTGATTGCAGCTGTACCGGATATCCATGTATTATTCCTCCGTTTTTCTTCAGGTTGGTTTTCCTGTATTTTCAGTCCGTATTGACCTGTCAGAATGATTTCCATCTTTTCCTGAACCAGTGGGCTGCCATTTTCGGCCTGCGGTCCCGCGTAAACAGGCCCTTCCTGTTCCCGCCCACGCGCATCGGTCCCTGGCAGGTGGCAAAGTCTGCAAAGTTCCAGGGCATCTCACCGATCACAAAATCCCGTTCGTCCAGGCACTCACTCATCGCCTCATAGAAAGCTACCTGGTATTCCTCCGTGAACATTTCCGCCACGGCTCCGTGCAGTCCGGCAACCGTATCAGCACCGTACTCGGAAAGGATGAGCGGTTTTTGCTGCTTTTCCCACCAGTCAAGTTCCATCCGGAATGCGTATTTCGCCGCTTCCAGGTCTCCGGACAGATTATACCACCCGTAATACCGGTTGATCAGCACCACATCCATGGATCTGATCACTTTTTCCTGCTCATACCTGTTCTGGCAGCCCACAACGGTTACCGGCCTGTCCTGCGGATCCAGCCGGTGGGCGGCTTCATACAGGGGATGCCAGTATTCATATGCCTTATCGGGCAGCGAATCCGTGTCCGGTTCATTCCCCAGGCTCCACATCACCACGCAGGGATGGTTCTTGTCCCGTGCAATCATATCCGTCAGCACCTGCAGATGATAATCCGCCAGGTTCCAGCCGTATTGCTCGGCAGCCCACATGCCTACTGCGGGTGTCTCATCCACAATCACAATGCCTTCCCGGTCGCACAGCTGGTACATCTCTTCCGCATACGGATAATGGCTGGTGCGGAAGCAGTTTGCGTTCAGCCAGTGATAGAGATTGATATCCGTCACATTCAGGCAGGCATCTGTTCCCCGTCCGTGGAAGGGGCTGTCCTCATGTTTGCAGGGGCCGTGGAAGCGGAAAGGCTTTCCGTTGATCAGGAAACGTGTTCCCTCCACCCGTACCTCCCGGATGCCGAACGGCTGCTCATACAGATCCCCGCCGAAAGTGATCCTGGCAGTATACAGATACGGCGTGCCCGGCCAGGGCTCCCAAAGACAGGGCTGCGGAATATGCAGCACGCCTTCCCGGCCGTCGCACCGGGTAACCGTCCTGCCTTCCGCGTCCAGGATCTCCACACAGACCGGCGCTTCCGTTTCGGATGTCTCCACACAGTAACGCACATCGCCGTCCAGGGAGGGTACCAGCGTGATGTCCCGGATGAATTCCTTCGGCGTCGCGATCAGCCGTACCGGCCGCTGGATACCGGTGTAATTGAAGAAATCAAAGGCCGGGCGATTGATCCCGCGTTCCTGCTGCAGCCGTTTTCCGGCTTCCACCGCCGGTATTCCGGGATTGTCAGAGCCGAAGAAAGCCGTCTCTCCTTCAGTTCCGATCGGCAGGGTATTGTGGTTAATCCGGTTGTCAGTTTCCACCGTCAGTTCAGCCGTCTCTCCCGGTTCCATCAGGCCGTTCAGTTCCACCTCAAAGGGCAGGAAGCCTCCCCTGTGGGCGGCAATCTCCCGGCCGTTCAGCAGGATCCGTGCGCTGTGTGCCACCGCGTCAAAGCGCAGACAGTACCGCAGTCCTTTCCAGGCCACGGGAACGGTAATCTTCCGGCGGTATTCCGTGATCCCGGCAAAGTTCCGGAACCGGAGATCCGGGCTCTGGTCATTATAGGATGCGGGTACCGCGATTGGCTGCCAGTGCTCGTCTCCCTGAAAGCGGAAATCCCATATGCCGCCCAGGTCTGTCATCATCCGTGACGCGTTGTTTTGCGGATACAGTGTGCCCATCTTTTCTCTCCGTTTCTCCGGTTTCAGCTCCACAGCTCCGGATCTTTGCCGCAGAGCCTCATCAGTGCCTCCACCAGGAAATAATCCCCATAGACGATATTCGTATGCCGCCCGGCGCCGTCGTCATGGTAGCTCGCCGTGCAGTGGGTCAGGATACCGCAGTATTCTCCGTCCCAGTCCACGCACTGTGCCAGCATGCCGTCAACCAGCCGTTCAGCCTGCTGTTTCCACTTGGTTTCTCCCGTCAGCGCCGCCAGTTCCTGAAGGCCGCACGCTGCGATCGCACCGGCGATATTGTCAATCCGTTCTTCATCCGCGGGCTGGCAGAAATCGCAGTCCGTCAGGCCGTCCTCCCGGATGTGTGCCGTGAAGTTTTCCGCAATCCTTTTTGCCGCCTCCAGATACCGGGCGTCATTCAGATGGCGATAAGCCAGCGCGAATCCGTACAGGCCCCAGGCTTGGCCCCGGCTCCACTGGGTTCCGGGTCCGTAGCCCTGACCCGGATGCTCCCTGACCCTTTTCCCGCTTTCCGGATCAAACTCAATAATATGGCTGACCGATCCGTTTTCCCGCAGGAATTCACACAGTGTCGTGTCCGCATGGATTTTCGCAACCTGCCTGAAACGCGGATCTGACGTATCCCGGCTGGCACGGTATAACAGTGCCAGGTTCATCATGCAGTCGATAATGGCGTATCCGGTTCGTTCCGGCTCATTCCAGGCCCGGATGAATCCGGCCGGATTGAACCGGCCCATCAGCAGGGAGGCGGCATGCAGCATATCGGTTTCCGCCTGCTCATCACCGGTCAGCTTTGCGTCCGCCCCGCACGACAGCAGGTACATGAATCCGACGTCATGGTTCAGCAGGCGGAAGGTACGGAACTCCTCCGTCAGCACTTTTTCAGCCCTGCGTGCCTCCCGCCGGAAGAAATCGTCTCCCGTCAGTTTCCAAAGCTGCCACATCAGCCCTGGCCAGAAGCCCCCGGTCCACCAGCTGTTCCCGTCATACGGGCTTGGAACCCATTGGCCTTTCACGCTCTTGTAAGGGATCATCCCGGCCTCGGCGGCTGTTTCCGCGGTTTTCCGGTATTTTCCGGCAATCCGGTTCAGCGCTTCTTCATAGCGATCCTGCAAGGTTTATCACCTCCTCCGGTATCCTGTCCGGCAGATTATTCCCGGCATCGGTATACACCGCGCACAGCAGTGTATGCTCACCCGGTTCCATCCGGCTGTGCATCGTCGGCAGCACACAGCGCGGTTCCATCAGATTCGTATTGGGTTCGGTAACAATCACTTCGCCGCCTGTATAACCTTTCAGGGCATAAATGGCGCTCGTTCCCTTTTCACCGGCTGCCGCGGCATGGCTTTCATCCGCTTCAGCTGCCGTACTGATCCGGTCACAGGGCCTTGCGCCTGCCCAGTCCCGCGGTACCGAAAACGCGCCTTCCGCCGCCTCCAGTTCAGTTTCTGTACGGATCACATGCTTCCGCACATGCCACATGCCCAGCGGCGCAATCACTGTGTCAATCGTCACGCCGTTCATCGGACGCCAGGTAAACGTCACCCGGTCCTCCGCCAGCTGATACTGCTCACATCCGCTGCGCACATGCCACAGGTCCCTGCCTGCGGCGCGGACCGCCAGCATGCTGTCATACGCGCCGCGGTTCAATGCGGATTCCTCTTTGGCCACAGAGAAGGCGAACTTGGTTGAATATGCGAACTTCTCGTATTTCTCGTCCTCATGCATATGCTCCCAGGCGTGGTTCCCTGCCGTATAGGCCACCACCTGCCGGTTTTCCGGGTCGCGGGTCAGCAGCAGCCTGACCTGCGGATCCAGGAAGCGTTCCGGCGGCATGTATTCTTCCTCTTCCGCCTGCCAGAATGGATGATCCTCCGGCAGTGCCAGAATCCAGAAGGTCTTCAGTGCCCAGTAGGGTGACCCCTGGGCATTGTACCCCTCCGCCGCGCACAGATTGGGATAGCCGTACCCCACGGTCAGCGCACCGCCCCGGTCAAAGATCGGCCGGCTCAGCCAGAACCGCAGGTTGTTCAGCAGCAGGTGCTTCATCTGCCCCACGCTCATCGTGCTGCATTCCACACCCGCAAAGGCAGCCGCCGCCCAGAAGGAACTCTGGCAGAAACGGTAGGTCAGGCTGCGCCCGTACGGCAGCCCTCTTCCTTCCCGGTCAAACCAGCAGGCAAACCGCGGGGCGATCAGTGCTGCCCTTTCCCTGATCCGAGCACACCGTTCCGGATCTTCCCTGTCCATTACCGCCGCGTACAGCAAGCTGTAAAAGTGAAAACCCCACAGCGTGTAATAATCCCGTTTGGTCGGATAGTCGAAATACCAGCCGTCAGCGGTATAGTGGCTCTCCATCAGGTCCATATCTTCCCGCATCCGCGTTTCATCCACCGGCAGCCCGTTTTTCAGGAACCCGATGTTCACCAGGATCCGGAAAAAACGCCAGTTGTTTTTCGGCATGTCATACCGGTTGATCTGGTTCAGCCAGTCATACAGATGCTGCCTCCGGATTTCGTCCAGCGGTGTCCAGAAGTGTTCCGGTGCAAAACACAGCCCGCAGCCGATTACCGCCATTTCCACCATCCGTTGGTCAAAGTCCCGGATATCTCCCCAGTACTCCTCATGTTCCGGATCCGTCCCGTGGATCAGTCCTTCCTGCCAGAGCGGCCAGAAGTCTTCTGCCTCACAGCATCCGCCGGCCAGCATCGGAACCAGTGCCCACAGGGCCCGGCTCCAGCACTCCATGCCGGCTACGTCTTCGGAATAGTGGGCGGATCCGTTTCCCACATAAATCCTGGCTTTCCCCGGTGTCATGCAGGAAACCAGCGGACACAGAAGCTCCGCAGCCGCCTGTACTAGGTCCTGCCGCGTGCACAGCGGGTTATTCATTCCGGTCATACCTGTTCCTCCCAGTCCGCCGCTGAAAACCCGAATGTCATCCGGAAGCTTTCCGTCTGCCCGCCCTGCAGCTTTACCCGCCACAGGCTTCCCGGCCAGCTTCGGGCCATCCGCGGATCTGTCACCGGTTTCTCTTCTGCCGCAAACGTCAGTCCCTCCGGACAGCGGATCACAAGATTCCCTGCTGTGATCCTGCCGTTTTCAGGCATGGGCCGTTCACGCAGCAGGAAGATCCAGGTCACTTTCCGGGCGTTATTCAGCAATCCTTCATCTGTCAGCTGCAGTCCGTCCTGATTCAGCGTAAAACTGCGCTTCAGTTCCTGAATCCCGGCCGCTTCCTCATATGCTGCTTCCAGGTTCATTTCCATTCCGTCCGGTGTCATTTTCACGTTCTGCGCTGCATGCTCAGCGCCTTCCCGCTGTTCATAACTGCCGATCACCGGCAGGTTATGCCACTCCGCCCGGACATTCCACAGCGTATACCGCTCATCCGAGAAGGTTTTTGCCGTGTAAACCATGTTGCCGGCATCCACAACCGCCGGTTCCCCGTCCAGGAACAGGATAAAGGAGCCCACATCATTATGGTTGTGGTTTTCCCCGTTGTGTCCGCCCTTGCAGGCCAGCGTCCATCTGTCCCGGCGGACCAGCCGCACCTGCAGGTCCGGCAGATATGTATCTTCCGGTTTATCCGCAGCCCGGCCGCTTTCTTCCGCCGGTGCGTGAAAAATCAGGTCCAGTGCCCGGGTCAGATGCGGTACATCATTCAGCTGGTCCGCAATCGTTCCGCGCATCCGGGTCCCCAGTGCCGTCAGGGCCGGATCCTTCATCAGCTGTCCGGCCGTTTCCATCCGTTCCCCGCTGATAAACGGCCGCGCGTCGCAGTCCGCAAAGTTGGCAAACCAGCCGTTCCCCATTTCCGTCTTCAGCGGAAAGCTCAGGATATTCCGGATCTTTTTGTCCTGCCAGAATGTCATCTGGCTTCCCGTCACAGTATCCAGCAGCGTCAGGCAGTCCAGCAGCGCTCCGCCGGCCATGTTCCAGTATCCGGCACCTTCATCGCATCCGCCGTCTGCCGGCAGCACAGCGATATACCGGTCAAGCATACCGCATGCACGGGTCAGCAGCTCCGCCAGTTTTCCTGCAGGCGCAGGATCCAGTACGGCGCATATCATCACATTGGAAAGGATCCACGGTGTCCAGTTGTTCAGGTCCTTGCGTCTGATTCCCATCCACCAGAAATCATCCGTTGCCATGAACGGGTGCAGGATCCGCCTGCGGATCTCCTCTGTAATCCGTTTCCGGATCAGCGGGGAAATCCTGTCCAGCCGCTTTCCCAGCAGCGCTGCTGCCAGGGACAGGATCATCCCTGTCTGGGCGCTGAACAGGTCCACATACGGTTTGCGGATATCCGGCAGCGGATACTCCGCAGCTGCCGGCGCTCCCGGAATCGGGTTTACATTATGCGCGCTGATGACCCAGCTGCTTTCTTCGCATATGCACCAGATCCCGTCCACCACGTCGTCCATATCCGCGTTCGGAAACGCGCAGCATCTCAGCACCGCGGCACACAGCTTCCGCCGGCGCGTGAAATAGGACCGCTCGTCTGCCTGCCGGTCTCCCGTCCGGACAAAGGCCAGGAAGCCGGTGGCATTGCGCGGCGGATATGCGGTTTTCGCGTATTCCTCCGCCATTTTCAGGATCTCCTGCCGGTATTCCGTCGGGATCCCGTCCCAGGACGGCCGGTCTTCAGCCGGCGGATAGAGCACGCGGGTGCCGCTTTTCAGCATCTCCTGCATCGGATGCGTCTGTAAAAACTCCGTCAACATATCAGCTTCAGCCTTTCAGTCCGGATGTGGCGATCCCTTCAATGAAATACCGCTGCAGGCATAGGAACACCACCGATACAGGCAGCAGCGAACAGAGGGATGCCGCCATGATCAGATGATAATCGCTGGAATTTTCCTGGATGAACCGGCGCAGGCCGACCTGCACCGTCTTGTTGATATCCCGTGTCAGGTAGATCATCGGGCCCATGTAGTCATTCCAGGTATTCACAAACGTGAAGATAATCAGCGTCGCAATCGCCGCCTTGGAAAGCGGCAGCATAATCCGTGCCCAGATGCCGTATTCGCTCAGCCCATCCAGCCGGGCCGCTTCGCACAGCTCGGTGGGAATCGAACGGTAGAACTGGCGCATCAGGAATACGCCGAACGCTGAAAACGCCTGCAGCACAACCATAGCCCACAGTGTATCATACAATCCCATGGACCGCATCATAATGAACTGCGGCAGCATATACGCCTGCCACGGCACCGCGATGGTACCGATATAGCACAGGAACAGCACATCCCGCCCGCGGAAATTCAGCTTTGCGAACGCATAAGCCGCGAAGGAGGATGTCAGCGTCTGCAGGATTGTGACCACAATCGCGATGAACGCCGTATTCTTGAAATAGGTGACCAGCGGCACCTTCTGCCAGATCAGGGAGTAGTTCTCCCAGTGGAAGGTCTCCGGAATCCAGCGCATTGGGAAAGCAAACACTTCCCGGTCCAGCTTCAGTGAGGAGGAGATCATCCACACAAAAGGAATCAGGGTGAATGCCGTCAGCAGAATCAGCAGAATCCAGATAATGCATCTCAGGATCCTGCGCAGGGTTGGGTTATCCTTCCGGATTTCCCTGCTGTGAACAGCGGTTTCCATATGCTTTCTCCTCCTTTCTCAGTCATTCGAGAACTTTTTCTCGGAGCCGAACTGGATAATCGTCACCAGCAGCACAATCACCAGCAGCACCATGGAGATGGCACTGGCCTGGCCGTAACGGACCTTGATGAATGCCTCGTCATAGATATAGGTCACCAGCATTTTGGTTGACCTGCCGGGTCCGCCGTCTGTCATGATGGCGACCACGTCATAGATCTTGAAGCAGGAGATGACCATCATCACGGAAACAAAGAAAGTCGTGGGCTTCAGCTGCGGCAGGGTCACATGCCAGAACTGCTGCCACTTGTTCGCGCCGTCCACCGTGGCCGCCTCTGTCAGTTCCCGCGGAATCCCCTGCAGAGCGGCCAGGTAAAGAACCATGTAATAACCCATGTTCCGCCAGACGCTCACCAGGATAATCGACCAGATCGCCATGTTGCTGTCGGCGGTCCAGCCTTTGTTGAAGTTGATTCCCAGTGCCATGATAATCTGGTTCACAGGCCCGTCCTTCATCAGCATGAAGGACCAGCACACGCAGATGGCCACCATCGAGGAAACATAGGGAAAGAAGAAGACTGTCCGGAAGAACACCGCACCCCGGATTTTGTTCAGCAGCAGTGCCAGGGCCAGTGCACACACAATCGTCAGCGGCACTGTAACCACCGTATAATACACGGTATTCTTCAGCGCAATTCCAAGGTCTGCCCGGTTAAAGAAGTATCCGAGCCCTTTCTCCGCCACTTTTTTCGCGGCAAAGATCGTCGCGTAGTTGTCCAGCCCGATAAACTTCATCTTGGAAATGTCCCCGCCGTTCCACTCAAACAGCGACAGGGCAATCGCGCAGATCACCGGTACCAGCGTAAAGACCGCAAACCCGATAAAGTTGGGTGCCAGGAAAGAATATGCAATCAGCGTGTTTTTCCTTTCCAGCTTACCCATCCTGTACCGGACTTTTCTCACTTCCGCCTGGCTCATGTGTCATCGTTTCCTTTCCCGTGTTCTGAAAAAGGCAGGGAAGGCATGCGGCCTTCCCTGCATGGACAATATGTTCTTTCAGGTATTATTCGAACAGCTCAGCCACGCGCTCGTTCATCTCTTCAATGCCCTCTTCGGGGGTGATTTCACGGGCCATAATCATGCTGTGCTCTTCGTTCACAATCGTCTTGATGTCAGCGACCTTCTCAGCCACCGGCCATTCCATCGCCACAGCGGCGGGCAGCAGTGCGCCCTTGCTGGTCTCGTCAGCCGGGAAGCCTTCGACGGAAGACATGCTGGCAGCCACTTCTTCGGAAACCCAGGCAGGACGTGCGCCGACGGAAGCCGTAGCCTTTGCGCCTTCCACACCGCCCAGCCAGGAAACATACTCCCAGGCCAGATCCTTCTTCTCGGACTTAGCATTGATCATCGCGCCGGTCAGGTTGCCGAAGGAAGATCCGGCGGCGACGCCTTCAGCGTGCGGCACAGCGGTGATGCCCCAGTTGAAGTTGCAGGTACCGTCCTTGTTGTAGCCGATCAGCGTGGACACGTACCAGTAGCCCATGGGTAGCATGGCAATGTTGCCGTTGGCGAAGGCAGCAGAGTAGTGCAGGCCGGCGGCCTTCAGGTCCGCATAGCTCATGCAGGCGCCATAGTCTTCCAGATCCTGGTACAGCTTGTAGAAGTAGAGCAGGTCATCATAGTTTTTGTCAGCCAGCGTATTCACACCGTCGCACACAGCCCAGTTTGCCACGGCGGACAGCCAGGTGTGATAGTGGGTGCCATAGATGCCCTTGTCCTTGTCGGTCATCTTCTTGGCCAGCTCAGCGTACTGGTCCCAGGTCATGTCATTGGTGGGCAGTTCCACGCCGGCAGCGTCGAACAGGTCCTTGTTGTAGAACAGCACCCAGAAGTCGCTGCGGAACGGAATGGCGTACTGCACGCCGTCCACTGCGTAGTTCTTCTCGGTTCCCACGAATCCGGACATATCATATCCGGTCGTGTCCAGCGGGGCCGCGAAGCCCTGGGCCTGCCAGTTGATCAGGTTGTCGATTTCCTTGATCATGAACACATCGCTCGTGTCTCCGCCTTCCAGCATGGTGGTCGCCTTCACAGCATAGTCCTGGGAAGCAACGTCCACATACTCGATGGTGATGTCGGGATGGGAAGCTTCAAAAGCTTCTTTCTGGGCAATCAGGTAAGGGGTGGTCGTGGCATCCCACGTCACCACGGTCAGCACCTGGTTCTCGGCCAGGGCAGGCACAGCCAGCAGCGACATCATCAGCATCGCGGCGAGCAGCACTGACAGCATTTTCTTCATGAAAGTTTCCTCCTCAATCATTGTTCAGGGAATGTTATCGGTTACACGACTTGGAGCATATGAAAAACCGTTCTCTGTGCCGTTTTGCCTTATTCTTTCCCTCTGTTTGTCTTAATATTATTGTTTTTATCCCTTATTGTCAAGTATTATTTATCCAAAATGATCGTTTTTCTGAATACAAAAATCATGTTATCGGTAACATTTTTTCTTGCATTTCTATTTTCATCATGGTATCATGCAGGTAAGTACAGCGACGGGAGAAGGATTATGAGCAGGAAAACGACCATTTATGATATCGCCCGGGAAGCCGGAGTTTCCACGGCCACGGTTACCCGTGTCGTCAGGCGTGATCCCCATGTCCGGGAAGCCACCCGGATCAAAGTCCAGCAGGTTATCGACGCCCATGATTATACGCCCAGCATCTCCGCCCAAAACCTGGAGGGCGGCCGCAGCCGCACGCTGGCCGTAGTGCTTCCCGTCGTGTCCAACCTGTACTTTAACCGCATCTTTGATGCTGCCTACTGGGAAGCGGAAAAAAACGGCTGCAGCATCCGCCTTTTTCAGACCATGGAAAACCAAGCCATATCGCCTGAGGTTGTCAATGAGCTGATCCGCTGCCGGATGGACGGTGTGCTGTTTGCCGGAAGCATCTGGTCAGCCGACCGCGACGACCTGAACACCGCGCTTGAAAGGCTCGGCAAGTATATGCCGGTTGCCACTATCTGCCCGGATGACGTCTCCCTGGAATGCATCTGCATCCAGAGTGACCTGGTCAACTGTTCCCGGCTGCCCATCCGGCATCTTCACACACTGGGGCACAGGCGCATTGCCTTCCTGGGCGGTTCCATGCACAGCCGGGATACTTCCCGCCGGGGCATCGGTTTCCTGGAGCAGCTCCGGCTGATGGATCTGCCTGATGATCCCGCCTATCACGTGGATGCCGGCTATGATATGGAAAGCGGTGAGCGTGCTGTCCTCCGGATGCTTTCCGGGCTGGATCGCAGCCGCTGGCCCAGCGCCATCGTGACCTTCAACGACCTGGTGGCGCTCGGTGTAATGAAACAGCTGAAAAAGATGGGGCTTCATCTGCCCGATGATATGGCAATTATCGGCTGCGACAACCAGTTCTTCTGTGCCTATACGGATCCTTCCCTCACCTCGGTGGATCTGCACCCGGAGGAAATGGCGCGAAGCGCTGTGCGGGAACTGCTGCTGGCACGCGAATCCTCCTCCCGTTCCTTTGCCATGGTCCGGGAAGCCACGCTCATTGTCCGCGAAAGCTGCGGTGCGCAGCTCGGTTTCCGCAAACTGTAACCCCGGAGGGATGAATATATGATCACTATTCTTCTTCAGGCCGCTGACGGTACGGTACTTGCTTCCTCGGAGCATCCGGAGGAGGCTTTCCTTTCAGTGGACCGGGTATATCAGCCCGGGGATGTCATCCGGATCACCGGCTGCCAGCACCTCCGGGTGCGGATGGATCAGTCGCTTCCCTGCGCGGAAGTTTTTCTTCCTGAAGGAATCATGACCTGGCCCGTTCCCTGCGGAGAGCATCGCCTTGCTTATGCACCGGGGCTGTTTGAGGCGCCCCGGCATATCATTACCGCAGCTGCCGTCCCGGACGAAACACTCTGCCGGGTCCGGAACCTCTCCTGCAATCCCGCCGACCTGCGCGGGGACACAGATTTCTTTCCGCACTGCACTGCCAATGTGGAAACCAGGAACGAAGCCTGCTTCTGCGCTCGCAACGTCATTGACGGTCTCCGCCTGAATACCTTCCATGGGGAATGGCCTTTCCAGAGCTGGGGTATCGGTGCCCGCGAGGATGCCTGGTGCATGCTGGACCTGGGCCGCTCGGTCATCGCGGAAAAAATGGCACTGACCCTCCGGGCGGATTTCCCCCACGACGCCTACTGGACCGCCGGGCATGTTGTTCTGTCAGACGGAACCGATCTTTCCTTCGATCTGCAAAAAACCGGTGACCGCCAGTGGATCGATCTGGAAAACCGGACCATCCGGTGGCTTCGCCTGGAACGGCTGATCAAGAGCGATGATCCTTCCGCTTTCCCTGCCCTGCGGCAGTGGGAAGTCTTGGGCCGGGAACTTTACTGAACGCCAAAGGGAGCCGGGGCAATTCTACCCCGGCTCCCTTTTTCTGTCTGCTGTTAATTGACCCCGCGGAATCCTTTTCCGATAATCTCCGTACTGGAAGTAATGATCATAAACGCCGCCGGATCCTCCTTGTGAATATAGTTCCGCAGGATCACCGCCTCATGCCGCGACACCACCGTCAGCAGGACCGTCTTGCCTTCATGGGTATAGACGCCTTCGCCCTGCAGCCGGGTTGCTCCGCGGTGAAGGACGCCGGTGATAAACTGTTCAATGGGATCCGGATCTGAAGTGATAATCTGGAAGCACTTTTTGGTCTTCAGGTTGTCCGTCACCAGATCCAAAAAGAGTGATTTGATAATCAGTCCCAGAATTGAGAACAGCCCGGTTTCCATCCCGAAGGCAAAACAGGCGGATACCGTGATGATGATATCACTGCACAGCAGTGCAATACCGATATTCAGTGCGGTATATTTCTTCAGGATCATTGCGATAATATCCGTACCGCCGGAAGAAGCGTCCAGGTTAAACAGGATCGCCGATCCGACTGCCGGAAGCCCGACGGCAAACAGCAGTTCCACCAGCGGCTGGGATGTCATCGGTGCCTCCATCGGACAGATGATTTCCAGCAGCTGCAGGGTTCCGGACATCAGCAGCGACGCGTAAACCGTCCGGATCCCAAAGGATTTTCCGAATACAGCGAAGCCGAGAATCAGCAGCGCCACGTTGATGATCGTCACCAGGGTTCCCGGGGTAATGCTCGGGATATAATGCCCCAGAATAATCGCGATACCGGTCACGCCGCCGGTGGAAAAATGGTTCGGGAATTTAAAGAAATAGATACCGGCTGTCATAATCAGGATGCCGGCCGTAATAAACAGCCATTCCCGCAGGTTGTTCTTTTGCTCTTTGGTCATCTCACACTTCTCCTCCGCAGGCACATTATAATCCATCATGATCAGGTTGTCATCCCGCAGGCAGACAAAAACCGCCGGGGCGTCATTGCCCCGGCAGTTCATTTTGTCATTTCGACCAAAGGCGCTTTAGCACCTGTGTGGAGAAATCTCGTCCTTCTCTCCCTGTCATTTCGACCAAAGGCGTTTTAGCGCCTGCGTGGAGAAATCTCGTTCTTTCTCTCCCTGTCATTTCGACCAAAGGCGCTTTAACGCCTGCGTGGAGAAATCTCGTTCTTCTCTCCCTGTCATTTCGACCAAAGGCGCTTTAGCGCCTGCGTGGAGAAATCTCGTTCTTTCTCTCCCTGTCATTCCAGCCGTCTAATTACGGCTCCGCTTCTTCAGCCGTTTCTGTTATTTCCGGCATTTCCGGAGGAATATAGTCCGACATATAGGCTCCGTTGATCGCCTGCGGCCAGGATACATTTGCCGCGATCTTGTAATCGTGCAGTACCAGCGGATAGAAGTCGAAATACACGTTGGAGTACACCGGCAGCACCGGCAGCTGCTCCATAATCCGCACCTGGAACTTCAGCCACTTCGTGCAGTATCCCAGGATGTCTTCCGGTTCCGTGTGCCGCATGTCGACCGCTATCTCCCAGAGTTCGTCATCTTCCAGTCCGGAGGTCTTCCAGACATGGTGTCCGTCCTCTGTTTCAATGAAGCTGAGGGAAGGATCATACAGCACGTCGAAGTTGGTCGCCAGGAACAGGATATCGTACTGTTCATCCGCCAGGCGGTAATACTCATTGAACAGGTCGTCCGCGGGAATCGCTTCCACCTTCAGTTCAATACCAGCCTTCGCCAGGGACTCCACCAGCGCGCCTTCCAGTGATTCACCGGCGGCGCTTCCCTGCGAATAAGCCATTGTCAGCTGCAGCGGCACCAGTCCGTCGTCCGTCTTCTTATAGCGGATTCCGTCTGTTCCGGGTGTGTAGGTTTCTCCCTTTTCGTTCAGGTTCCATCCGGCACCGTCCAGCAGTTCCCCGGCCTTTTCCGTGTTCATATCATAGGGTTCGATATCATCCAGGGACAGTGCTGCCCACTGCTTCATCTTTTCCTCGTATTCCGCGATTGTCTTCGCGTCGGCTTTCTCATCCGGGATCGGAACAGGGGATACCGTCCCGTTCAGCAGCAGGTACATCCACTGGCCCATGCCGAAATAGCCGAGCCCTTTCAGGCCGTAGTCTCCGAGGGTTCCCTTGACGATAGCATCCCGGTCTGCCGCGTATGCGATCGCTTCACGCACTGCGAAATCATCCAGCGGAGCCCGGTCCACATTGAAGCTGAGGAAGCTCAGGCCGCTCCGCGGATAGTTTGCGAACGACAGGATTTCCTGTTCACCCATCAGATCCAGGCAGTCCGAAATCGTCTGCGCGTCACTGACCTTGTTCAGCAAGGTGACCGATCCGTCCTTGAAAGCCGGAGTCATCTCATCGGAGTCCATGGATTTCATAATGATCCGCGGAATCGTCGGTTTCTGTCCCTTGGAGTCTCCTTTATAGCGGGGGTTGATTTCAAACTTTGCCACGCCGTCCTCATAGGAGGTCAGCAGGTACGGGCCGCTGGTTACGGACGGATGTGTACGGTAGCCTGTCGCCTCATCCAGGATGGTTCCCTTCAGCAGGTCGGCAGTGAACACCGGTGTATCATTGCCCGCATCCGCGTTGGTCAGGTACACGCCGTTTCCGTTATCCGCAACCTTTACGCCGGGGGCGATTGCCGCAATGGGATACGGCACGCAGTCCAGCAGGCCCAGTTCATAGAAGAATGGCAGGTATTTCTTGTCAATCGTGATGCGGATGACCCGGTCTGTCATTACCCGTACACCGGCCAGCCTGTTTGTCTTGCCGCTGATATAGTCGTTGTAGCCGGCAATGTATTCAGGCGTCCTTACCGCTGCGCCCAGTTCCTTCATCTCCGGAGCCATCGTCAGCAGGATGGAGAACGCGTAATCCCACGCGGTCACCTGAGTCCCGTCGCTGTAGAACAGGTCTCCGTACAGTGCAATGATGAAGGTCATGTTGCCGTTGGTTTCAGCCTGCACCGTCACTCCGCTGACAACGGATTGATCCGGAACAAACACACCCTGCTCCGTATCCCACTCCACCAGGTTGTATCCGTGGATCAGGGCGCGTACATCCAGGTCGCTGCTGCCGTTTCCCCACATGGAGGTGAAGAAGTTTCCGGTCAGCGGCGTAGTCACAGCCACCGTCAGCTCATCATAGTCATAGGTGAGCTGCGGCGTTTCTTCCGCCGGAACTGCTTCTTCAGCGGCTTCAGCCCATGCAGACGAAAATGCCGTCAGCAGCAAAGTGCAGGTAAGCAGCAAGGCCAGCAGTTTCTTCATAAATCAGTCCCCCTGTTAGTCGCCGGTAAGCCCCGACACGCCGGCACGGCGTGTCGGGATGTAATTTTGTCTTATTCAATGAAAATTCTTTCCCGAATGGTGTGATTCCTTCCTGGCGCTCCCAAACTCAGGGAATCTTTTTCATGGATGAATGTTTTCCGGGTTTACTCGATGGTTTCACCGGCGTTGATGCCGCCCAATCCGAAGCCCAGAGGCGTTTCGAAATCCTCAATCGTGATGATATCCTGGTTCGGTACATAGATGACTGTGATCGTCACATCCCGTTTCGGCATAGTGCCCTGAACAATCTTGATGGAAGGATGATAGCCCGGGATAGTGGGAGACTTCACATTGTAATTGTCTCCGGCGCTGAGTTCTTCCTCTGTGTATGTTTCTGCGGCTTCCGTGCCGTCCTGGTATACATACTCAATGGTCAGCTTGTAATATCCCACGGTAGGATTGGGTTCTTCATCCCTGTCCTTAACATCAGGATTATCCGGATCAGGACTGGTGCCCTCCACAGTTGCCACGTTCACGACGGTTCCCCGTTTTACATCCTTTGCTTTCACAATATAGGATGCTTCATAGGTCTTCACATCGCCGGGTGCCATGGAATCAATCGTCCAGTCATCACCTGTCAGTTTATCCTTCACAGTGATATCGGTGATCGTCAGGTTACCGTCATTCTTCACCGTAATCTTGTAGGTGATTTCTTCGCCTTCCGCATAACCCTTCGGATCCTTGGACTTGGAAGTAGTGGTCTTGTCAATCGTCAGGTGCGGATTCGGCTCATCCGTCGGTTCCGGATCCTTATCTTCATCTTCCGGTTCCGGATTCTTCGGATCGGGGCTCTCGCCCTTCGCTGTTGCCGTGTTCACCACTTCACCCTGCAGGATATCCGCTTCTGTGACAACATAGGGTTTGGGAGTAAATTCCTTCGTTTCTCCGGGTGCCAGGCTGTCAATCGTCCACTCGTCCCCGGTCTTGTCGTCCTTCACAGTGATATTTGTCACTGTAACATTACCATTATTCGTAACGGTAATCTTGTAGGTAATCTCTTCACCCAGTGCGTAGGCCTTTCCGTTTTTGGGCGTGGAAGTTGTTACCTTTGTGGTCTTCAGGCTGCCCTTCTGGTATGCGGTCACAGTTGCAGTCGCTTCGACTTCTTCCGGATCATCTCCGCGTACCGCCGTTGCGTTCGCTTTGACAATGTTCACGATCTTGCCTGCATCCACATCCTCCTGGGTTACCGTATAGGTGTAAGTGAACTCAGCTGTTTCCTTGGGAGCCAGCGTGAAGGTTTCACTGCTCAGGTCAGCATGGTCATCTTCCAGCTTGCCATCCTTCACCGTCACGTTGCCTTCATTCTTCACAACCACAGTATAGGTGATCTTGTCGCCAACCTTGACGCCGCTGGTCGGATCGGCAGTCTTTGTGATGCTGATCTTGGCAGCTGCATCAGCAGCAGTTACTGTTGCCGTCGTTTCAACTTCCTTCGGATCATCTCCGCGTACTGCTGTTGCGTTCGCCTTCACAACGTTTACAATCTCGCCCGCGTCAAAGTCTTTCTGGGTTACCGTGTAGGTGTAAGTGAACTCAGCTGTTTCCTTGGGAGCCAGCTTGAAGGTCTTGCCGCTCAGGTCGGCATGATCATCAACCAGCTTGCCGTCCTTCACAGTCACGTTGCCAACATTCTCCACAACCACTGTGTAGGTGATCGTGTCACCGACATTCACGCCACTGGTCGGATCGGCAGTCTTTGTGATGCTGATCTTGGCAGCTGCATCAGCGGCAGTTACTGTTGCCGTCGCTTCAACTTCCTTCGGATCATTTCCGCGTACTGCTGTTGCGTTTGCCTTGACGACGTTCACAATCTCGCCCGCGTCAAAGTCTTTCTGGGTCACCGTATAAGTGTAAGTGAACTCAGCTTTTTCCTTGGGAGCCAGCTCGAAAGTCTTGCCGCTCAGGTCAGCGTGATCGTCAACCAGCTTGCCGTCCTTCACAGTCACGTTACCGGTATTCGTTACAACCACCGTATAGGAAATTGTGTCATCAACATTCACGCCGCTGGTCGGATCAGCGCTCTTTGTGATACTGATCTTCGCTGCTGCAGCTTCCGCTGTTACTGTCGCTGTTGCCGTAACTTCCTTCGGATCATCTCCGCGAACCGCGGTCGCGTTCGCCTTGACGGTGTTCACGATCTCGCCATCGTCGACATCCTTCTGAGTCACGGTGTAGGTGTAGGTGAAGCTTGCAGACTTGCCAGGAGCCAGTTCAAATGTCTTATCGCTCAGGTCAACATGGTCATCTTCCAGTTTACCGGCCTTCACGCTTACGTTGCCGATATTCTTCACTACTACCGTATAGGTTACCGTGTCATCGACCTTCACATTGCTCGTCGGGTCAGCGCTCTTGGTAATGCTCAGTTCCGCAGACGTGTCTTTCATTGTGACCGTTGCGTCGTCACTTACGTCTTCCGGATCGTCTCCGCGTTCTGCCTTACCGCTGGCCGTCACTGTGTTGTCAACCTGGCCTGCGTCGAAGTCAGCCTGCGTTACTGTGTAGGTGTAGGTGATGGTCTTGTCTTTTCCGGGTGCCAGCGTGAATGCTTCTTCATTCAGCGTTACCAGCGTGTCGCTCAGCGTGATGTCCGTCACTGTTACGTCACCGGTGTTCGTTACCACCACTGTGTAGGTGACTTCTGTTCCGGCTTCCGCATTCTCAGACGGAGACGCTGTCTTCTCAATGCTCAGTTCCGCAGACGTGTCTTTCATTGTGACTGTTGCGTCGTCGCTTACGTCTTTCGGATCGTCTCCGCGTTCTGCCTTACCGCTGGCCGTCACTGTGTTGTCAACCTGGCCCGCCTCAAAGTCAGCCTGCGTTACTGTGTAGGTGTAGGTGATGGTCTTGTCTTTTCCGGGCTCCAGCGTGAAT
>JAEEGL014532338.1_pt1 | contig 19690 bp, 18 predicted proteins | sample 9134231 | NCBI WGS metagenome assembly JAEEGL01 (sample SAMN16246548, study PRJNA631951) | gut metagenome | biome: gut microbiome; feature: rumen; material: fiber-attached | host: Bos | place: Iran: Karaj | collected 2018-10 | reverse complement strand
TGAAGCTGCTGCTAAATGAGATGATGAAGCAACTAGTTGAGATGATGCATTTGTTGAAGCTATGGAATACTGAATGCCTCCACAATCTGGATTTGGTATGGGACTTGAAAGAATATTAGCTATCCTTACACAGCAAGAAAACATTCGTGATGTAGTTATGTTCCCATTAATGAAACCTAGAAACTGAAGTGAAGAATAAAATATTATATTAAAAAATCCTATAACGTAGTAGATTACTTGTGTTATAGGATTTTTTGTATTGAAATTAGAATCCAAAACTTTAAATTAACTCTCGTTAAACAAAAAAAAGAAAGGGAATTTAAAATGGAGAAGAAAGGGAAAAAATTTTTACAAGAAACTCTTAAAGTCGTATTAGGGCTTACCGTTATCAGTTTAATGTTAGGAGCAGTTCCGTATTGCAAGGGTATTCTTGCTAATCCTAATCATTACATAGTTACTGACACAAAAACAGCATGTCAGCCTATCGAAGAAAACGGTAATAGCACTATCCTGGTAGAGTTTCAGTGTGAAAAAAAAGATTTTCCAAAACTACTATGTGAATTTACATCAGCACATAAGGAGTTGGAGTTCAGAATTGCTGAGATTAACAGTTCAAAAGATCCTTACTGCAAAAAAGGAATTGTTGTAACTTTCTTTAAGAAGTAATTCTATTTAATTAAAATCGCTGAGTATTTCTTGGCGATTTTTTTATAATTTTAATAATGATTTTTTGCTTTTTATAACATATTTGATTATAATTATGTATCTTTATTCTAATAAAAATAAAAATGGCTGATTTAAAAAATGTTAAACAAGTTGTTCAAGACATTAAAGACATTAAAATTCAGTGAGCTACTAATATTGCAAAAGCTGCATTTGAGATTTTATCTAAGGAATTAAAAAGACAAAAATTCAAAGATTTTAATGATGCATATGAATTCACAAAAACTTCAATGGATATGCTAGAAGATGCTCGTCCAACTGAACCTATGCTTTTTAATGGAATGAGTTATATTCATGCTCAAATTGAACCCGAAGTAAAAAAGGAAGATTTAAAATCATTTGTTAAAACAGCTATTAACGCAAGTGAAACATATTTTAAAATGATTACTGAAACTGCTGAAACTGCCATTCAAAACTGAAAGTGATTAATCAAAAATGGTGATGCAGTATTCACATATTGTCATAGTGGTTCAGCTATTAAAACAATTTTAGCAAATAGAAAAAAATGAGTTGATTTTGTTGTATATAACTGAGAAACTCGTCCATTATATCAAGGACATAAAACTGCTATGGATTTCTTAGAAGCTTGAGTTAAAATTACAATGGTTACAGATAATGCTGCACCATTTATTATTGATGATAGCGATCCAATGTGATTAGATATCAACTGCGTAATAATTGGTTGTGATGCTATAAAATTAAACTGAAGTATTATCAATAAAATTTGAAGCTTTGGTATCTGTTCAACTGCATATCATTCTAAGATTCCTGTATATATTGCATGAAACTTATTAAAAACGGATATTCATGATGATGTTCATATTGAGACACGTGATCCTAAAGAAGTTTGGCCTGATAAACCAGAAGGATTAGAAATTATCAATTTCGCATTTGATCAAATTCCTGCTAAATATATTACATGAATTATTACAGAATTTGGAATTGTTAAACCAAGTGAATTAAAAGCTGCAGTGAAGAAATATTACCCATGGATGGCTAAATCTAAATCTAGAGAAGAAAGAAGATAATATATAACAAATAATCAGATTTTTATTTGAATTTATACTCAATATCAATATCAAAGATATTGAGTTTATTTTTATATATGAAATTATATGCGAGATTACATCGTTCAATTACGAGATTCTTTCTTTGATACATTCCCTGATAGAATTCCTCCAATTTTTATAGTAATCTTAGTTTGAGTTATTATACAATTTATAAAGATAATTATAGACTCAATAGTAGAAAAAAGGATTTGTTTTGATCATATATTCATTTCTTGATGATTCCCTTCTTTCCATACATGAGTAGCTAGTAGTGTTACTGTTTTTGCTTTATTAGCTGATTGAATAGGAAGTGTAACATTTGCTATAGCTCTAACATTTTCTATGCTTTTTGCTTATGATGCTATGAATGTTAGATACCAAACATGAAAACATGCTGAATATTTAAATGCTATTAGAAGAGATCTTCAAGAGAATTTTCTTATGACTGAACAAAGAAAATCTAAATTAAAAGAGAGACTCTGACATACTCCTATAGAAGTAATGTGATGATTCGTATTTTGAGTTGTTTTAACTTTTGTATTCTATTACATTCGATATGTCTAGAGGAATAGTTAGTCAAAGACCATTTTCTCGCAAAAAACACAGGCAATCTTTTAGGAAAATGCTAAACAGATCCGGTGTATCTATTCCTGAATTTAAAATTAGTAAAAAATTAAAGAGTATTTTATCACGATGAATGTGTTTTTTTATTGTGATTGTTTTATGAGTAATAATCTTAATAAAATTATTATTTTTCCAATCAGCACAGGTAATATCTCAAGTTAAGTTTTCTGATGATACTATAGCTACATATAAAGATCCTTATTTATTTGGTTTTATAACTGAAGAAGTAAAATGAAAAAATTACTATGTGTTAAAATCAAATAAAGATGAATTATTATCGAAGATTCAGAAATGATTTAAGATAAAAAATCCAAATTGAGAATATGTCGAATTTAAATTTCCTTTTGTTTGAGATATTGAATTACAACTAGAACCTCCTCAAGTAGAAGAACATATTCAGAAAAAAATAATAATGGGAATTCATTTCCCATCTGAAATAAATTGAACATGAATGAAGGTATTAGAAACAGATTTTCCGTTAAGATCTTCTAAAAAAACAGTAGATGGTTGATGAACTCTATGAGTACAATTATTATACTATGATCCTTTGGTATTAATTAAAATTAACGATAAAGAGTTCGCTGTTTGGAACGAAAGTACATATGTTGAAATGGAGGAAGGAATGCTACTATGAATTAGAGGTCCTGAAGAAGAACCATTATTCTTAATTGAAACTCCTCAATATCTGACTTGAACAAATAGCCTAGATTGATTCTTTTTTGAAATTAGTTTGCCAGAATTTATACAAATTGCCTCACTTGCTAAAGCTGAGTTTTGACCACATATGTTACGTTTTGTATACTTAGCAGGTTCAACTAGATTTGCTATATTCACAAGTGATCAGAAAGTATTATATTTCAATTTCCCTGAGTGATGAGATATTCAAAAACAATGGGATACTCAAATATTTAAATATCATACATTAGTAGATAAATATCCAAATTTTTGAAATATAGATAAAATAGATCTTTGATCACTAGAAGAAAATAAAGCTATTATTAAAAACTATTAGAAATCTATTATTTTTCAGTCTTCAATAACCGCACTTCAATCAATAAAATATCATCAATTGAATGTATCTCTCTTTATTTTTCATATAATTGAGATTTCAGAAGAAATTAAGTCTGATTGACTACCCTTTCACCAGAAAAGGCAATGTAATAATTTATCTCATCGATGAGCATAAAGTTTCATATGAGCACTACCATTTTTTCAAACTTTTTCAACCTTTTGAATTTGTAAATTTTCGAATAAAAATAGAGGTTCTTCATTACATTCTCAAAATGGTTCAAATTTTTCTAGGAATGCAAAATTTCAAACAGTCCATTCTTGTGGATCTATCTTCGTATCAACAAACAAAACTTTTTCTAAGTCTGTTTCTTTTATCTTCTTTTTACAATATGATGTTAATTTCTTATTTAGTTTCTCTAAATCTTTTAATTTAACAGTTAATCATCAAGCTCATTTATGTCATCAAAAACGTTCTAAAATATCAGAATTATCTTTTAACATATCGATAACGCTAAAATAATCTGGTCCTCTTAGAGAAGCTGAAGCTACTCATTTTTCTTCATCTGATTTAAAAACTATTGATGGCTTATTATATTTTTCTGTTAATCTTCATGCAATAATTCAAATTACTCATTCATGAAAATCTGGACTTTCTGCTATTAAAATTGGAGCATCAACATCAACCAATTTCTCTGCTATTTTAAATCATTCATCCTGAATTCTTTTTCTTTCTTGATTAATGGCATCCATTTTATCTAGAAACTGGATTTGTTCTTCTCACTCATGAAGAAAAACATTTAGACTATCATATGGTGACTGAATTCTTCATCATGCATTTATTCTGGGTCCAATCACAAATCAAATATGATAAGTATCTATAGGAGATTTTATATTTAGATATGATAGGAATCATTGCAAACACTTAGGTAAATTATCGGGATGACGATTCATCAATTCTAATCATTTTTTAACAATATAACGATTCTCTCATAACAAAGGAACTACATCTGCCACAGTTCATATAGCTACTATAGGTAAGAAAAAATTGAAGATCTGGTTTTTTCTCTCACTTGTTAAATTACATTTAGATAACATTGCAACAATTAACTTGAATGCAACTCATACTCAAGCCAATCATTTAAATTCATAATCAGGTGAGCAATTCTGGTTCAATACAGCTACTGCATCAGGTATTTCATTTAATGGTTGGTGATGATCTGTAATTAATAAATCAATTCCGATTTCTTTTGCATATTTAGCTTCTTCAATCGAAGTTATTCAATTATCTACTGTAATAACTAATTGTACTCATTTAGATTTCATTTCATCTAAATGATAATTTCTTAATCAATATCCATCTTTTTGTCTATCTGGATACATTATGCTTACATTTGTATATTTTAAGAAATAACGAAAAAATTTATATAAACAATAACTAGCTGTCACTCAATCTACATCATAATCTCAAAAGATCATAATCTTTTCATTTTTTTTCATTGCATTCATGATATGCTTTACTGCTTTATCCATTCAGTCTATTTTAAATGGATTTATCCATGTATGATTGAATGTTGGCTCAAAAAATGCTTCATATCATGAAGCAATATTTCTGATTTCAAGTAATCTTTCTATCAGAGTTTTATCGTATGATTCATTTAATAATTTATATTTCATATAGTTTAATCATTTCAAAAAAAACTGATTTGAATGTACGATTATATATAAAAAATTCAAGTGATGAGTTTCTTATGAGTTAAGATATTTAATGATAAATTTTTATATTATTACTCAACTTGAAAACTATCCTCTTTTCTTTAAAATTAGTCGTTGCAAAACTTAATAAGAAAATTTATTCAGTTAATTAAATTATGTTAGATAAGTTAGAGAAAATTATTGCTAAATATGAATCATTAAGAGAAGAATCACTTTCTCCTGAAGTTTTTCAAAATCCTGAAAAATCTAAGACAATAAATAAAGAATTATCATCACTTGAAGATACATATAATATTGCTGTTGCATATAAAAAAGCTTTAGAGAATCAGAAGAATGCTCAGGAATTATTAGATACAGAAACTGATGAAGAAATGATTGCCATGGCTCAAGAAGAATTAGGTAGTGCAAGAGCTGAAATTGAAGATTTAGATAAAAAACTAACTATTGCTCTTCTTCCAAAAGATCCTAATGATGATAAAGATATTTATCTTGAGATTCGTCCTGCTGCGTGATGAGATGAATCAGGTCTTTTTGGTGCTGAGCTTTTGAAAATGTATCTTTGATTTGCTCAAAAGAAATGATGGAAAACTGAGATAGTTGAAGAACAGCTTTCAGATATTGGTTGAGTTAAATTTGTAATGGTAAAAGTTACTGGTAAAAAAGTATATTCATTAATGAAATTTGAATCTTGAGTACATCGTGTTCAAAGAATACCTGAAACTGAATCGCAAGGAAGAGTTCATACTTCAACAGTTACTGTTGCTGTTATGCCTGAAGCTGAAGATGTTGATATTCAAATAGATATGAAAGATATTGTTATGGATACATATGCTGCATCAAGTAACTGATGACAGAATGCTAATAAGAATCAAACTTGAGTTAGAATTCACCATATACCATCATGATTAATAGTTAATATTTGAGATTCAAAATCACAGATTCAGAACAAAGAAAAAGCGTTTGCTGTATTAAAATCTAGGTTATATCAAATTGAATTGGATAAGAAACAAGCAGAAGAAAAAAGTTTAAGATGAAATCAGATATGAACATGAGATAGATCAGAAAAGATAAGAACATATAACTTTCCACAAGATCGTGTAACTGATCATAGAATCCATGAATCTTGGTCAAATTTACCAAGCATTATGGCTTGAAATATTGATGATATTATGGATAAATTAGTGTTAGAGAATCAGACTAAACTTTTAGAAGCTAGTATGAAAGAATAATATGTGACTACAAAAAAGATTAAATAAACGAATAATTAAAAAAGCCATTTGAAGTGACTATGTTTATCAAATTGAGGCTGAAGAAAGAATTAAAGAATGACTTGACAATGAAAGAGAAAGATCAAGTGGATTAAAATCTTTTCTACAATGATGAGTTGAAGAGATGAAAAAAGAGATTATTAAAAAATACGACGAATAATTCTTTGTACAAATAAGTTAAATTTTATTGTTAGTTGCTATGAAAATAGTAACTTTTTATTTTTTAATTTTTCTATTGACATTACATAATAAATAATTATATTAATCTCGCCACCAAAAGTTGGATGGCCAATAAAACCAAAAAAAACTTACAACGCCTATGAGCAGCAACAACAAAGCAAGTCCGGTCGCCAGAGTATTTTCGACCGTCGTAAGTAGTAAGACATCATCGCCTGCCCGCCGTGCGGCCGGGGCCCCAGAGGAAGATATCCCCGGCGCCCATTTCCTTGGCCCTCATTCAAGGGATCGACCCTTGTCGGTATGATGTTAGTAAAATCGGGACTCGCGCTTTTGCTTCCCGTAACGCCCCACTGCATTCAGGGGGCGTTTTTTGTTTTATATGAAAACTTGACATTTTTAAAATATTATTATTTATATAAATTTGTATTGAATTCTTATATCTTTTCTATATATTGTAATTGCAAAACAAAAAGAACAACGATTATGAACAAGAAAGATTTGGTAGAAGTAAATGGTAGATTAATATCGGCCATTACTAAGGAGTTTAATTTGGAGGACAATGATTTATTTTTTGCAATCATGCATCAGATTTCTTTTCATTCTGTAGCTATTCTAGGGATGAAAGCGGTTGCTCTCGATGTAAAGGTACCAGATTCTTCATTGTGTGAAAGAAATGAGTATTTCTTAGGGGTTGAATCGATTATTAAATCGATTTACCCTGAATTCCGTGGGATTTCACCTGAAGAAATTATGAAGTTAGCTACCAATAAATCATTTTCACAGAGAACAAGGAGAGAAAGATTTGAGGCTATGGAGATGCTCAAGAATTTTATTCCAAAGTTAAGAATGTCATGGCTTGAGCACTATTAGTCGATAATCAAGTCTCCTCGTAAAATTTAACTGGCGGATGTTTCTATTCGTCAGTTTTTTTATTTTAATAGTATTGCAAAAATACTTTATAACTATATTCTATTTTTCAGATTTTTATTATGTATTTGAATATAATGGATTACGCACATGAAGCTATAAATCAACATAAAAAATATCATTGAAAATTAACTACACAATCTAAAGTACCTTTAGAAACAAAAGATGATTTAGCTACATATTATACTCCTGGAGTTGCTACTCCATGTCTAGAAATTGCTAAGGATAAAAATCTAGCTTATGAATATACTTGGAAAAATAATTCAGTTGCCGTTGTTTCTGACTGATCTGCTGTTTTATGATTAGGAAATATTTGACCTGAAGCTGGGTTACCTGTGATGGAATGAAAAGCTATTCTATTTAAAAAATATGGGAATATTGATGCGATTCCTATCGTGTTAAACACTCAAGATCCTGATGAAATTATAAAAGTAGTTGAAGCTATTGCTCCAACTTTTTGAGGAATTAATTTAGAAGATATAGCAGCACCAAACTGTTTTTATATTGAAGAAGAATTAAAGAAAAGATTAGGTATTCCTGTATTTCATGATGATCAACATTGAACTGCTGTAGTAGTATTAGCTGGATTAATCAATGCATTAAAATTAAAAAATACAGATTTTTCGACTCAGAAAATTGTAATATCATGAGCATGAGCTGCAGCAATTGCAATTGGGAAATTACTTAAAAAAGCATGAACAGAAAATATAATATTTCTTGATTCAAAATGAATAATTCATGAGTGAAGGGATGATTTAAATAAATATAAAAAAGAAATTGCACCTTGGAATATTGAACAGATTTCATGAACATTAGATGATGCAATTAAATGAGCTGATGTTTTCATTTGAGTTAGCAAACCTGGATTATTGCATAAAGAACACATACAATCCATGAATTCTAACCCAATTATTTTTGCACTTGCAAATCCTACTCCTGAGATTATGCCAGATGAAGCAAAAGAAGCGTGAGCATTTATAGTAGCCACATGAAGAAGCGATTTTCCTAACCAAGTTAATAATGTTTTAGCTTTTCCTGGAATTTTCCGTGGAGCATTAGATGCAAGGATTCCACAAATTACAGATGAACATAAAATTGCTGCCGCTAAAGCATTGGCAAATTTTGTTGAGAATCCTGGTAGAGAACATATAATACCATCAGCTTTTGACGAATGAATTGCTGATAAAGTTGCAGAAGCTGTTAAGAGGGTTTAGATATATACTTCTTCTAAATGTATTATAATCAATAAGCACACTGTGTACACGATCAGACGAAGATATAATATAAGAAATACAATACCAGAGCTATTATTATTCACCAAATCCAACTTATCTTTAATGTATCTATAAGTGGATATTCATGTTTTTTGACCCTAAAAATAACGTATACAATTAAAGTTATTATAAGATATATTACTAATCACAATATATACCAAAATAATCTATGATTTAACATAAGTTCAAATTCACTAGGCCCAACTCCAACATAAGGTGGTAGATCACTACTAACTTGTTTATATCGTCCATTATTATCAAATCATCAAGTCATCATTAAATTGTAGTGATAAATGAGATTATCATAATGATATAATTAATTTTGTAAAGATTAAAAAATATTTCTTGAAATATTGCTATTAAAAAGATTAAAATACAATTTACGATGACTTACTAACGATTGAAAACTGATCAAAATTAATCAAGAGGCTTATTCTATTATTTCTAACTCTGATAAATAAGATTAACATTTTCTCGCATTTCTGTTTATGAATATGCTGATAGAGTTTAAATTATCGAAAAAAGGTGCTAGGAAACTAGACACCTTTAGTTTTTAAAGTTTTGCAGAGTAGGTTCACTCCTCTACAATCTTAGGGATACCAACCTGGAAATACTTCTGCTTGGATTTTACTGACAGTGTAATACCATCATACTCAAGATTAAAGAAGTCCTTCCAGTCATCATCCGTCTTTTCATCGATGATTTCATACTCGGTTGAATCAATTGAGAGTTCACCGTCGCTACTCACGCAAAAGGATGGCTCATTTCTACAACCTGACTCATAGTCCGGTGTTAATTTGATTGTTAAGATACAGCCATCTGGATGCCTTTCTGAAGGATCCACCCACAAAGTTAAGACAATTTTTTTCATAATTTTTAATTTTTGTAGAGTTATTCTTATGTGTCATTCATATGACAACTATAATATAATTATTTTTAGTCATTTGTCAATATAGAATATTTCTTGCATTATAATTCTATAAGTTTATTTTATAGTAGATAATTTAATAAATACTCAGACTATGAAAATTGCAGCTGTACATTGCCGATTATTCCCTGGCGGAGCTTTAGAGGTTCTTAAAGATTTACTCCAACAGGAACTTAGAAACGATCCAAAAGCTGAGATCAAAATTTTTACAATGATAGCTGAAGAAACTTTAAAAACATTAGAGATCCAGATTCCAGGAACTGAAGAATTTAAAAAAATTCAAGTAATAGAATCTTTACCTAAATGTTTGAGTAAGTTTTTCTTATTCTGTGGTAAAAAACATATTCCTATTCTTTCATGAATTTTTGATTATCGTAATTTGATAGTTTGTTATCCTGAAGTTATGAGTATTTTATCAAAGAAAATTAAAAAGTTTTGACCTGAAAGAATAGTAATTTCAAGTTATGCAATAGCTAAAAATATAAAGATTCCACAAACTTGTAAACATACAAAACTATACCTACACTCCCCTATGCAATATATTTGGTCTCATAGAGAAGAATATATTTGAAAGTTTAAAGGATGGAAGAAAAGATTATTCACATGAATAATCCCTCGTTTGCAAAAATGGGATAAACAATTTACAAAATTTGATGAAATAGTATTTAATAGCAATTATACTGCCTGATTAGCTAAAAAGATTTATTGAATGGAATGAAAAGTGAAATATCCAAAGATTAAAGATTGTTTCTATTTATCTACTCCAACTAGAGAAATTCAAAATTACTTTGTTTGTGTAGGTAGAGTTGTAAATTTTGTACGTGAAGTATGACTAATTATTAAAGCTTGTAATGAAACTAAAACTAACCTCTTAATAATTGGTTCATGACCTGACGAAGTGGGGCTAAAAGCTTTAGCATGAGATACTATAATATTTTTGTGATGGCTACCTCAGGAAGAAAGTCTAAAAATTATTAGAAATGCGAAATGATTAATTAATCTGACTAAAGAATCATTCTGAATGTGAACAGCAGAAGCTTTACTTCTTTGAGTCCCTGTAATATGATTTGCAGAATGATGAAGTAAAGAACTAGTTGATGAAAATAGTGGAATATTGATTGATAAGAAAAATATATCAACATTAAGAAATGCTATTAAAACTTTTGAATCTAAAGAATGGAATAGACGTCAAATTTCTGATAACATCAGAGAAAAGTTAATAAAATACAGCTAATTTTCTGTAAGGTTTTTTGCAATATTTTTGTTTATGAATATAATTCATGTGGTTTTTATATTACGTTCTGAGATATGAAAAAATCACATTATTCAAAAAAAGGAAAAGCTAGTTATGTTTCAAATGGAAATATTGAAAGAGAAAAAATAAGTAAAAGTGAAAAATTTAAAATCATGTTAATTAAGGGGAATACCATTTGAATCTCAATCATTTATATTCCAATTATTATTTTTTTATTATCTACATATACTATTAAAGAACGTATTAATTCCATATTATTAACAACTTTATTGTTTGTTATAATTTTTGGTCTATGAATTAAATTTTCAAACATTTTTAGAAAACAAAAGGAGAAAGAATGAAAAATTTATACTTTATCACTTGATCTACTTTATAAATGAGAAATTAAAGATTGATTAGCCAACTGAAAATGAGTTGCTTATTATTATGACTGAACAAAAAGATGTGAATGAATATTTAAAGATGGTAAATTAGATTGAGAATGAATAATTTACTACTCTGAGGGAAATATACGTTATAAATGAGGTTTTAAAAATTGATTAGCTCATTGAAAAGGTGTAGTGTATTATAAAAACTGAAATATTGCAACTCAGTGAACTTTTGAAGATGATAAATTGAATGGTAAATGAGCATGTTATTATGAGAACTGATGAGTTCGTTATGAATGATTATTTAGAGATTGAATTGCAAATTGAAAAGGTACTGCCTATTATGAGAATTGAAAAATTAGCTGTCAGTGAACATTTAAAAATGATAAATTAGAATGAAAGGGAATCTCCTACTATGATAATTGAGAAATTCATTATAAGTGAAATTATAAGAATTGATTAATGAACTGAAAAAATATTTTATATTACAATAACTGAAATAAGTGTCAGGAATGACATTTTATAAATAATAAATTAGAAGGTAAATGAAAAATGTTCTATCAGTCATGAGATTTACTTTATGAATGAGAATTTAAGGGATGAAAATTTAACTGAAAATGAACAATGTATAATAAAGATTGATATGAAATTTATAAATGAGATTTTAAAAACTGAAATTTTGGAGATTTAACAACAAGGATTAGATTATTCCTATTTAAAATAATGTTTTGGAAATAATTAATGGTATAATTCATTAAGAATTTCTTTATTTTTTTCTTCTCGATCCGATTTCATTATTTCCATATATAATTCATCATAGAACTTTCCGTTACAATAATGACATTTGTTTCTTCTTCAATATTCTTTGAATCAAACTTTTTTATAACATGCTATAGCTTTTTCATTAAAATCATATACATGAAGGTCGATATTTTGTAAGTTTAATGTATGGAATCAATATAATAAAATAGCATTTAAAGCATTTGATCAATATCATTTATTATGTTCTTCAAAGTCTCAGATTGAAATTCAAATAGTTGCAATTTGATCTATATAATTAATCTTTCATAAATCTACTATTCATAATAATTTATCACCATCTTTTTTTATTATAGCCAAACACTTTACGCTAGGATCTTCATTTCTTGAAATACTCTCAAGAAAGTTTTTTTCGGATACAATAGATAAAACTGATTTTGTATTATTTACTCAATCAGTAATTCTTGTATCATTCATCCACTTTGTTAAAATCTCATAATCTTCAATGTTTATTGGTGACAGATAGATATTTCCTCGTGAAATTTTTGGGAAGTATTTCATTTTATATATATTATAAAATTATAAATTTGAATAATTTATAGAGCTTCTTTATACTTCTCTTGCCAATCTGGTCTTAAAAATTCCATCATTACCATATCATACCATTCTCAATTACAGTACTGACAATGATGCATTGTTCAAATTTCTTGAAATCAAACTTTCTTATAACACGCTATAGCTTTTTTATTGAATGACTTTACTTTTAGATATATATTATATAAGTTTAATGTATTGTATGAAAAAGATAATATAGCGTTTAAAGCATCTGCTCAATATCACTTACTATGTTCGTCGAAATCTCAAATAGATATTCAAATTTCTGCTGTCTGATTAATATGATCTACATGAAATAATCATACAGTTCAAAGAAGTTTATCTCAATCTTTTTTAATTATTGCTAGATTATATGCTCATGACTTTTGCAAATTTTCTAACCAATCTTTTTCACTCGAGATTGATATAATTCTTGGTCATGTAGTAATTCAATCTGTAATTCTACTATCATTCATCCATTTTGTAAAGACCTCATAATCATCGGAATGTACTGGTGAAAGATAGACATTACCTCGTGAGATTTTTGGGAAGTACTTCATTTTATAATGGTTAAATGATAAAACTATATTTACAATATCATAAATTTATAATATTGCAAGTGGAAAATTAATAATATTAATAATATAAAAAGGGATATTTTATATTATATCCCTTAAAATTTTACGTCCGAATAGTGTAGAGTTCAAACCATGGAGGAACGATGTATATGATTTGAAAAGATCGTTTACTGCACGCGAATGAGCTCTTGCAACCATTTCTAATGGCTGTTCTAATTCTACACCCCTCACTTTCACTTCTCTTGAAAGGTAGTATGAGAATTCAAACAAGAAATGATTCTGTCGTTTTATCCAATCGATATCATCCACCTTTATAGGTTTAAGAAGAATTGAATAAGCAGTTTCCCCTTCATCAAAGTACTCATCAAACTCATCATGAATATTTCCTTTATAAAGGTTGAACACGAGTTGTTTGTGTTCAGTATGAACCAAAGAGATTTTCATTTTCCTTTTATCTGGGATGGATTCAATCTTCCAATTATACTCATCAGGATAACAGAATAATTTCTTAAGAGGATTAGAGTGTTCAAATTCTTCCTTTAAGTCTTCGCTATATCTTTCGATTTGCCATCCGACCATTGCTAAGGCTGTCGAATAAGAAATAGGTCTACGAAGTCTGTAAAAGAGATCCATGTCATCTTTTTTAATTTCTTTATTTTCCATAAGCTTTACTATTTTTGTTTTACATGTACAATGTATAAATATTTTATATATATTGTCAATAAATATAAAAAATCTGACTCCTTAGCGAAATCAGATTTTTATTCCTTAGTTTATATATTATTTAATTGCTATTGTTGTTCATCAAATCTTAGCGTTACCAAGATTAAGAGCAATATAAGTATTTCATTTCTTTGAAGGAGTAATTGTAATTTTAGCTTCTCAATCTTGTACTAACATTACTGATACTGGATTTAATGAAACATTTGTATTACTTGCGATAGCTGTAATAGGAATATTTAGAGCTCCATTAAATTTAGCTCAAGATACTTTATTTGTAATACGAACTGTGATTTGAGTTGATTGTTCTACCATAATAGAATCATCAAATCCTTTTTCAATTTCAATATTCCATTTATTTATAAATTCTTTTCCATTAATATCTAATGAATCAAAATTCAAATCAATTAAATTTTTCTTTTCATTATTTAATGGTTTATTTTCGATAACTTTTTGCTCTGGAAGAACTACTTTAACATTTTCTCATGTTGTAGTTTTTGTATCTGTTGGATTAGTTACATTTCAAGTAGCGACTCAATGAACATCTTCATTATCGTTCTTTACTGGTTTATTATCAGTTTTTTCTGCTGCATGATTTGGATATGGAGCATCTACTGATTCTAACATTGCAATAGGGTCTTTTGTATATTGGAATAATTGGATTCTACAATATCAATTTGCAATAATTTCTGAATGTCATTTATCAAGATCTGGACATCATGAGAACGCATAAGCTGGTCTTCATGAATTGTTCTTATCAATCTCAAAGTGAACATGATATCATCCTAAAGCTCAGAATGTATTTCATGTATTTCATACTTCTCAGATTTGTTGTCATTTTGTAACCGTATCTCATGCTTCTACTGAAATACTATTCATATGGGCATAAGTAGCAAAGAGGATTTCTCCATTTAATTTAAATTTGATTTTTACTACATTACCATATGCAGAATTATATCAAGCGGAATAAACTTCTCAATCTGCAATAGCATAAAGTGGAGTTCATTTTGCTGTTGCAATATCTACTCAATAGTGAGCTCAAGCTGATTGATTCCATGGATCACCATAAGGAGCTCCCCAAAGTGTTGTATAAATATCTGTATAAGTTTTTTCATTTACATATGTTGAATAGTCTGCATTATGAATAATTGGCAAATTGATTTTACAAGAATCTGGCATTGAATCTCGTTCTAATGTTCTACATTCTAGCGTAGATACTTGAAATAATGGATAAACAAGGCTTGTATTATTTTTTAAGTTATCTCATGATCATCGCATAGTAGCCCATCAAATAAAAAGAAAAGCTAAAACAGCCTCTCATGCATACATCCATCGATGAGAACATTCTCTTGCTGCATTATAGAGCTTTTCGACTCTTCTTCATCTATGATTATGAGAAATAATTCTCCTTCATAGAGCTAAATTAAATCTTTGATATGCCTGTTCATAACCAGATCGCTTTGCCATTTTTGTTTTGGTATAAATAAATTGGATATCCAATTATATTTATAAAATCAAAAAATGTCAAATTTTTGGAGACTTTTTTAGTCGAAAAATAGTTTGAAAAAATAGGGCTAAAAATTAAACTGAACTCGAGTTTTTATTTTATTTTTTTCTATTATGAAAAAGTATTGGTCACTTTTAGGTATGTCGTTATTGGTTTTGGTAATTGGATGGCTATGATACCAAGCATTTTTTGCTTATCTTGCTGAACATACTTACTATGTATCTATGCTATCATCTTGGCAGAATCGATGAGTTGTATTAGCAGCAATAATATGTGCATTAATTCCTATATTATACTTATTACTATCATCTAATTTTAAGTTAAGAAACTTATTAATTTCATTTTTGGTATGAGCTTGAGTATTTGGACTAGTTCACAGTAATATAAAATGAGATCCAATATGATTCTGACATATTATTACGATATTCAATACTTTATTACTTGTATGTTTAGGATTATATTTAATTTTATGATTTGCAGCACTTTGAAGTTGGATTGAAAGAAAATTTATAAAATTTAATCAACTACGTTGGCAAGAAATACTTTTAAGTTTTTGAATTTGACTATGTAGTTTCATAATTATAGTTCAAATTTTATTATGAATTGGATTATTATATTGAATTGTAAGTTGGATACTTTTCTTATGATTATGATTTATGATTCGATATGAAAGAAAGCAACTTAAGAAATGGTGAAACATTATTTGAGATATATTAACAAAATACAAATTATGATTAACATCTTGAGGATGGAATTTAAATTCAAAGAAAATCTGACTTGTATTTATACTATTGCCTATAGTTATTTCATTAGCCTACTCTTATATGTGAATTCAAAATGCATTCACTCCTTATTCAACAGCTTGGGATGCAAATCATGAATACATGTATATACCTAAGATATTAGCTGAGAATGCATGAATATATTGGTGAAATACTGTCGCAAGCAATATGCCATGATTCTGGCATCAATTCTTAACATTCATCTTTTCTTTAACTGGATGTACTAATTGATGGTTTGGATTATCTCCTGATAATATCGCTATTTCTATGAATAATATTAGTGCATTTTTAGTTCTTATATTCTGAATAGCTATAGTATTCCAAATATTTACATTAATAAACAAAAAAGAAGAAGATTTAACTGATTCTGAATTAAAGAAATGAAATAAAGGTATAGTGGAAGCTGAAATATCTAATAGTAATTGAATTACTATGTGATGGTATATTCTTCTATTACGGTTAACTGGTTGAATGTGAGCTTTCCTTGTAATAGTTGATAATAAAACAGATTTATGAGTTATGGCTTTGTCTTTATTGGCATTACTAGCAGGTTTAATTTTTCTTCAAAATAGAAAAAGTTCTAAAGATAGAAAAGAAATACTTAAATACTTAATAATAGCTTGATTATTCTTCTGATTTGCTGCTTTAGCAAAAATTACAGCATTTGTTGATCTTGTATTATTTGCAGTTTTACTAATGTGATTACGATTCTCTCCATTAACAAGTCTTTGAATATGAGTTATGGTAATGTGAATTGCTAGAAAATTAGGAATATTAACTTCTTCAGTTATGTTGACTGATGAGAATGCAACTTGGTTTATGATAGTATGATTCGTTATTACAGTTATATGATTAGTTATTCACTTATTAAAACGCTCAAATAGAAAAGAGTTTTGGAAAAATTTCATAGATTTAGTTATTCTATGAATTTGATTTATAGCTCCCTTAATTCTTTTGAAATTACCTCGATCTACAGTAAGCCAATTAGCTAGAGGTCATTATTCATTCTGAAGTTCATTAAAGGCTGTTTTCTTAAGTATGGATACTGAAGCTAAGAAAAAAGACATTAACAAATTCTTAGCTCAAAGCGTAACAGGTGATTTAACTGAAATAACATCACTTGAACAACAAGATATAATTGATAGCAGCGCATTAAAAACAAAAGAAGTTGAAAGTTTTAAACAATGTTCTGCTGCTTGAGATATCTATTCAGAAGACGAATTAAATGAGAATCTACAAGTAATAGTTTGATGAGGTGGAGGTGAAGATTTATGAAGGTATATCTGATATGGATGGAAAGAATTTAAAAACAGTAAAACTACTACATATACAAGTGATTGAATAGGTTTATTTAAGTTCTTTAAAGCATTATGGCCTAAGAGTAATTCTTGTTGAGATTTAACTGATAGTGAATCAAGTGTATCTGTTTGTGAAAAAAATTTGATGTACTGAATTATGAAGTTATTATGGCCAACTAGTGATACTTGCTACTGATTAAATCATGATGCAAAAGTATTATGTAATAATGCAGATGTGATAAATAACTTCAAAATTGATGACTTGCGCGGAATATATGAAAATTGAATTAATAACAAAGAATGAGAAGTTTGATTATTATTAAAGGAAGCTATTGATACTTATGATAAGGCAAAATCTGAAGGAAGACTTTTATGATCTTCTTATACTGCCCTATTCCATGATGAAATAGTAAAATTAAGACAGTATTATCAATCACATAGTATATCATCTGATGAAGATTCTATAAATATTCCTTATAGATACTTAGTTCCATTAAATATCTCATTTAACTGGTCATTACAAAATTTGAGTAGTTACTATACAGATATTGGTTTCATCTGGATAATAATATATGTATTCTTGCTTATTGCTTTACCATATGCTATCATAAAGAAAGATAAGGTTCTAACGTCTGTATCTCTAACAACATTAATTTGATGGTGAATTTGGTGGATTATTTGATCTTCAATATTATGGTATGGAACAGTATTGATTTCTTGGACAATGATTACTGTTGCTCTAGTTTGGGATAAAATACTAGATAAAAACAGTAAATGACCTAAAATTATACCATGGGTATTGATAGCTTTCGTATGAATTTTCTTCTGAGTTCAGTTAATATTTAACTTTGTTAGAATAGCATCTCAATGAGCTAATTCAGTATTTGTATGGTATAAGTGAAATGTTGGTAAATCTCAAGTTATTGATGATTCTATGGAATCATCTGAGAAAAAGAAATACTGATATTGATGGAAGAATATATTTGATTTACAATTTCCTCAATACAATCCAATTATAAATGCATTAGCAGATCGTAATAATGAAGATTGAGTAATTATAGCATGAACTTATATACAGTATTTCTTATGAAATCAGTGGAATATAAAATCTGACTGAATGTTAAGCAGTTTCTGGAGAAAAACTTCTGATTGAGATCTTTGTAAAACTTACCGAAGATTAAAGAAAGATAATACTCGCTATTTCATTATAGATCCAAATATTGGAACTGTAACTATGTGAGAGTGAAACGAAACTTTATTCTATAGATTCTTTGGAAAACTAAATAGCGATAAAACAAAGATTGAAATCGATTGAACAATAACAACATTGGTTAGATTAGCTAAAGAATGATACTTAAAACTACTTAGTACAAATAACATATGATCTAAATATGCATTTACTGTTGATGATGCAACAATAAGAATGTATTTTGGAGCAAATCTAACAGATGATGAATTAATATTAACAAGAGCTAAAATGGCTGTTCTTCAATACTTTGATGATGCTAATTCTATATTCTCATCTATTGCTTGAATATTCTTATCTAGAATCATGAATGATACAAAATGATGAATTGAAGATATAGCTAACATTTATTGATATGAAATTGATAGTGATACTGTTGCTAGCATAGCAGCTAGTTATATCAACTGACAGACTAGTGGAGAATTTGTTAAAGATTTAACTCAAAATGAAAGACTTGTATTGCTCACTTATATAAATCTCTACTTATGATATAAACAACGTTGAGAAAGTGCAATTTCATCTCAAATTCAAAGCTTATTATTGAGTAGCGTTACTTGAGGAAGTCAAATTATAGCATTAGAATTAAATTAATATAAAAAAGACAGCTAATAGCTGTCTTTTTTATTAATATAAATTATATACTTTATTTATTGATTAGTGTTTTAACTTCCTCAACAAAATTAACTATATCCTTCTCTAAATCTCATGTTTTTTTAATTGAGCATCAAGCTGCATTTGCATGTCATCATCATCAAAAATGTTTTGCAATATCCCTACAATTATATTTTCATTTTGCACGTAAACTAACTTTTATACAGTCATTTTTTTCTTTTCCAAGGATAACTAATTGTTGATCTTTTATATCACCAATTAAGTATAAAGCATA
>JAEEGL011579277.1_pt1 | contig 19690 bp, 16 predicted proteins | sample 9134231 | NCBI WGS metagenome assembly JAEEGL01 (sample SAMN16246548, study PRJNA631951) | gut metagenome | biome: gut microbiome; feature: rumen; material: fiber-attached | host: Bos | place: Iran: Karaj | collected 2018-10 | reverse complement strand
TCCTTAGAATATTCCCATACTGCCAATAGATCATCCCTCTGACCAGGGACAATACCTGTAACAAAACACTCTAACGAAAATTTTCTGTCTGGATATTTTTCTTTTACTTCTGTGAACAGATAAGAGTGTATCCACTTAAAATATGATAAATCTTCATCCGGATTTATTATGCTGCTGAAGCTAATTCTCGCAGTGGTCGTTTCTCCCACTGATATGGGGTTTTTATCTATCGTGAGTTTAACATCCGAATAGACATCAGGATCAATCGGCTTGGGATCAACAGGATCTTCGGGCTTGATGGTTCCTTCTTCCTCGCCGCCGGTGTCGGATTCCTCGGTCACCATATTGCTCGGCGTCGCTACACCGGCATAAGCCTCCGAAGCCGGGAGACCCACCGCGGTCAGCGTGATCCCTGCAGCGGCAGCCGCAGTCAGCAGGATTGTTATCGCTTTTTTCATATCAGTCATTCTTCCTTTCTGCTCGCCAAAGACATAATTATTATAATACAAGTTAACGGATAAAGCAAAAAACCTTGCCGCTATTATCGGAGTTCGTGTTGTGTGGACGAAGGGGATTATTGTCATACCACTGTCCCTATTTTTGAAAAAGTGATTTTGTTAAAAATACCCCCCGCCCCCTGCTTTTCAGCCCAAGAGATTCTGGCCTGCTTCAAGCAGCTCAACAGCCCCTCCATCAACACCCTCCGCAACATGAAATCGATACTGTCCGTCTACGCCGACTGGGCGAAGGAGCAGAACCTGCTCCCCGACGGCATCAACCACTACAGGGAGATCGGCCAGCCGAACCTGCTGGCCTGCATGAGCAATGAAAAGGTCGACGAGGGCTACCTGACCGAGGACGAGGTGACCGAGATCGTCCGCAGCCTGGAAAACGCGTTCGAGAAGGTTGCCGTACTCATGGCGTACGAGGGCTTCCTCTTCGCGAACTACGGCGATGCATACATGGTCGGCTCAGCCGACATCGAGGGAACGCGCCTGAGGGTCGGCGACTACGAGGGCGAGGCCTCGGACAAGCTGAGACTCTACATCGAAGAGGCAGAAGAGGCCGAGTGCTATTACCAGCGCATGCCCGACGGCGAAGTGAGGGAAGTGAAATTCAAAGACTGCTGCGGGCCGGTCTTCAAACAGATCTACAACGCGATCCGGAGCTATGACACACTCGACCAGCGCCGCCACTACTTTGAACGTCTGTTCCGCCGTATCCGGGACTATACCGGCGAACGCTTCATCACCATAAAGAAACTCAACGACTCCGGTCGCATCAACGCCATAAGAAATTTTATGGAAGCAGAGGGAGCCACGGATGCCAGGCAGGTATTTATAGCGCACAAGGCAGAGTTAGACCTCAAGTATGGCGAGATAAGGGAGGTCGGAAGATTCTTTGCGGTTCATGATCGCCACCTGCGGCGACGACCATTCACATGAGCACAGCATTCCAAAAGGAATCGCACGGAGCCCTAACAACGCTGCCAATTGCAGCGAATCAAGGGCAAAGGCTGCGTCTTAGAGAATGTAGTGACAAATGTATCGATGAGCCAAGAGAGGCCGGCTTTTGAAGTCAAAATTGCGTGTGGTGCGGGGAAATGCAATAGGCCAAAGTTCGTAATTGTTACATTATACGAACCGCGAAATCCAGCAGTTGAGCCATTTGTTGCAGAGGGCATCCAGAATACGAACTTTACCCGTTGATTATACGAACTTTTTGACCAAAAACAGGAGGATTGTCTTGAACAAAAAAAACAGAACACTGACCACGGAACAATATAAGGAAATCATTCAGGCCATGCGAGAAGGAGTGTGTGGCTCCCGACCGAACGAACGAGTTGCAACAGCTTTGGTATTGGAGGCGAACTTGGGGCTGCGAATCTCTGATATTCTGAAGCTGAAGCTCTCTGATATCGTGAAGGATGGAGACAGATACAGACTCTGCATCACAGAGCAGAAAACAGGAAAGCAGAGAGAGTTCACTGTTCCGCTGGTGATTCAGCAGTATATTGAGAATTACTGTCTGCGGAATGGGATAAAAAGAAATGAACTGCTCTTTCCCATTACAGAAAGGGCAGTTCAGAAACAGCTTTCGATTGTCTGTGATGCTCTTGGATACGAAGGCATCGGAACTCACAGTTTCCGCAAGTGGTACGCAACGGAGATTTATACGCAGAATGGTTATGACATCACGTTGGTACAGAGGCTGCTACAGCATAGCTCCGCCGCAACCACACAGAGGTACATCGGCATTGAACCCCAGCGAGTCGAGGAGGCAATACAGAAACATGCACAATTATTGTGACCAGCTTAGTGGATATAGGCATTATTCAAACATCATGCTGTCCAGTATCCTGCTGGCGACGGCCCCCTCGCTAAGATCAAGATGGATAATGGTTATGCTGACTGCATGATCTGCATCCAGCGCTGCAATGTATTCCGTCTTTTTGGTCCCGACACTTTCATAGGTTCGGCCTTTGAATCTTATACCTCCGATCACACGGTCGTCGATCGTCTGAAGGTTGGTGTAAGCGTTTAGGAATATATCAAATCCGCTGATGTCTGATTTTGTCTGGAATTGAATAATTCCCGCATCATAAGAGATGTCGCTAACATCCTCATTATCCACCAGCCTGTTTGTACTCTCATCGTATCCCCAGCCGAATTCGGGGATCTGCGCCCTGACGGTAACCTTGTTCTTATCGCTCCCATAAGGATAAATGTCCGCGGAGAAATCCTTTGTAGCCGCATTTGCAACAGCTTCCTCCGCCGCGGCAATCTCTTCCTGGTGAACCTCTTTGTATGCACTCAGTGCATCCGCACGATCGAAGCCGCTGGTATTATATCCGTTGACTGTATAGACGCCGGACGTATTCTCTTTAAAACTCACATACAGTATATGGGAGCGATTGCCTTCAGATACCCATTGGTAAAACCGCCTGCCGGTTTCTTCATTGTCGAGTTCGCCTTCAGCGCCGATGAATTCCACGAGCTCTTCATATGTAGTATGGGAAAGATCTCTCTTTACTTTATGCAGCCAGCCATAGGCTTTTTGTAACTGTTCTTCAGAGACAATACCGTCACCGCCCGGGGCTGTTGTGCCTTCGGTGTTTGGTTTGGCACCGGCTGCGCCTTCACGGACAAAGACATACTCCATCCCGGGATCGTCCGGTTTGGGATCAAAGAAGATGCTTATGGTATGATCGGATACCGTGCCGATATAAAACATAGGAATACCGGAAAGATCGCTCTTTAACCGTATTTTACCGTCCTGTATCTCCCAGGTCACCCTCTCATCGGATTTCTCCTCGCGGAGAATTCCCGAACCGTCAGAATAAAGCTGCAAGGAAAATTGAGACACTTCTTTCCATACATTGCCGTTGTCATTTGTGCCTTTAATATACTGGCCTGTCCAGGTTCCTGAAACATATTCCGCCACTTCTGTCGGCCTGGCGAATACGGGGTCAATATCTATTCCTTTAAGATTCAATGTGAGAAGGCCGTCTTTTAGGGTGCCATATATCTCTTCGTTTTCAGAAGACAATGTGATGTTCTCGCCATCTATCGCAAAGTCGCATTCAATGGATTTTTCGGAGTCAGTATATAGTGCCTTTCCGTCATCAGTGATTCCAACTGTCATAACTCTCGCGGCCTGAGGTGGAGTCATATCTGAAAACTCCGCAAACTCCTGGAGGGTTCCCTGTTCAGGACGATAGAAATAATAGAGTCCACTTATAGTGCCATCGTTGATATAGAGGGCATCCGGATCATCAAAGACATAAGAGGCAGGAGATGGTGGCACCTCTTCTTTGGCAGATTCCGCGGAAGCAGCTGTTTCAACAGCAGAATCCTCCTCCAAGCTTTGGACGGCGGCTGTGGTCTGTGTTTGTGAGCCAGAATCTGTTCCGCCACAGGAAGTCAAAGAAATCAGAAGTACCAAAGAAAGGAACAAAGCCGCGTTGGTTTTGTAGATTCTATTATATTTGAATAACATCAACATTGCCTCCATTTCATGGGTCTTTCACCATATCATGCATTTCATTGTATCATAGAATAAGAGAGCGAACCAGAAGTAATCAACGGTTGCTTTGGTCGGGTAAGCGGTGCGGAGGCAATAAAAAAGATAGCGGAATTAACATGCCGGCGTGCTTCTTCCGTCTATCAAAGGAACGCTCCGCTGTGGGTCTCTCAACGATCGAGCCGCGCTGAAGCTTGCTCTCTCGTGTTCGACAGGTCGAGACGATGTCGTCATTACAGCCGCCGAAACGACTGTAACTCCAACATCGCTCGCCGGCTCATGAATGCTGAGAGATGATCTCATCCCTTTGCAGGGATGAGATACACTCTCACATCCATTTCGCACCTGATTTTTTACTCAAAGCGGGAAAAGGAAATCAGCATCGTTTTTGTTGCCGATAAGGTGCCCCTGTCCCTTCTATAGGCAGATAGTGGATTGTGGAGATCCGACTGCATCCTCTCGGAGCGGTAGAGGCGATTGCGCTTGCTTTTCCAGACGAAGAAGATAGCCCTCGGGATTCTCGTTCCTTGGGCTACGTTGTCCTGTACGCTGAGATTATGGAGCGTTTATGCCGCGAAAGCCTGTTTACAGCGGGGAAGGGCGTGGTAGGCTGTAAGCCAGGGTGACTAGCCCCTGCGGCGGGCACCCTGCGTCAGCCTGAAAACACGCCTGCGGGGACCCGGTGTCAACGGGACCATGGAATAAATGCGGAATAATCGACAATTGCAATGGAACTCGACTCAAGTATTAGCGTTCAAAGCGGGACAGATATCCTAATAGAGTATGCGCCCTGTTTCGACATTCGTACGGTTTGGATTTAGACTTTCTTTCTTGATGTAATTTTCCAAGCTGCTGTACAATTATGGAGTTCTCCTTCGATCTCTACTTCCATCCTTGGTAATTGCACGATTTTAAAGCGGGGCAAATAGAAAAGAATATTTCCTAAAAGCTGTCGGCCCGAGTCAGTGATGAACGAAAGATTATCCCGAAAAGGGATTTTTCTTCCAAAAGGACAGGGGTATAGGATATAATCAATTATAACAGGGCATGAATGTATATGTTCCTGAAGAGCAGAGAAACAAAATCCAGGAGACAGCAGGAAGTGCAGAGGCCGGTCTGAAAAGAACAGTCCTGCAAGGTGCTGTATGAAGTATTAAAAATGATCAGGAGGGAAAAATGAAGATTGGTTTTTTGGGATGCGGAGCGATCGGCAGCATTTATGCGGGATATCTTTCCAAAGCACACGAAGTATGCGTTGTAGACACATTTCCGCCGGTCATCGAGGCGGTGAAAAAGAACGGTATCCTGATCGATGAATGTGTACCGGGCATGGGGACCGGAGAGACGGTTTCTTTTACGCCGGCGATGGCATCTACGGATCCGAAGGAGATCGGCGTGGTCGATATCCTTATCGTATTCGTCAGATATATGTTCCTTGAGGCTGCCTGCAGAAATGCGCTTCCCATGATCGGGCCGGATACGATCGTCATGACTCTTCAGAATGGCATCGGTAACTATGATGAGATCGCGAAAGTCATCCCGGAGGATCAGATCGTGATCGGCAATACCTCTTTCGGATCCATGGGACTGGAACCGGGTCATGTGAAGCATACAGGTTCGGGCACGACTTTCATAGGAACGCTTAAAGCACCGATCGAAAAAGCCCATAGAGCGGCAGCGGCACTGCGTGAAGCCGGGTTTGATGTCGAAGTCATGGACAACGTCATGGAAGTCATCTGGCACAAGGTCTTCGTCAATGTGGCGCTCAATGCGATCTGCGCTCTGCTGGATGTCCAGAATAGTTTTGTCAATGACAATCCGTATGGACGTGAAGCAGCAAAGCTTATGGTCAATGAAGCGATCGACGTGGCGATCGCAAGCGGCTGCAGGCTGGACAGGGAAGAGGAGCTTGCGCACGCTTTCCAGGTGGTAGTCGATACAGGCATGAATCGCTGTTCCATGCTGCAGGATGTCAGCCACCAGAAGGAGACGGAGATCAAGATCATCAATGGCGCAGTCTCAAGGATCGGCCGTGAATACGGTATTCCGACTCCGTATAATGATCTGATCTGCCAGCTGATCCTGGCGAAGCAGTCCATTTATCTCGGAAGATGATCATTCAGTTAAGCTCTATCCACAGACAAGGGAGATGCCTCAGCATCTCCCTTGTATTTTCAGAGTTCAGTTATAGCCGGTTTTCCGGACAGACCGGCGGCATCAGCCATAGGTCTTTACGTAGATCGCGGCAGCCTCCCACTGACTGTCTCCCTCATAAAAGAGCCCGTGGGTATAGAGTTCCTCTCCGACGATGGTAATATACCCGGCATCATTCAGATCACTTTCATGGTAGTATCCGCTGCAGTTGCTGATGACGAAAGTCGCCTGGTCAGACTGTCCCTGCTCCCTGTCATAAGCGTAATCACGGGTCAGGAGAGCGGTCCGGACCTCTCCGTATTCGTCCTTGGATACCCGGTAGTGATCCTTATCGATCTTTGTAAGGACAAACATTCCTTCCCAGGTCTGTCCGTTGCGGAACAGATAGGTACCGCTGTAGTCCTCTTCATAGGCGCCAAAGCTGCTGGTGTATACGATATTGCTGTTGTTGATATTGGAAACGTCCCGGAGCCCGTATTTCTGCTTTAATGCATTCACACCGTCGGTGTTTTTGATCGCTGCAAAGGCACCGGCGTGGGACCCTTCCAGACTCAGATAAGTTCCGCCGTAGTTTCCGGAGCGGTAGCGCAGCATGCCGAAATAGCCGTTGTGCTCAGTCTCAAGGCTGTAGTAATTGCCGGTCCCGTCCTGTACCAGTCCGTCGGTGATCATGTTGCCCCACTCATCCAGCAGATACCAGACATCTTTTCCGTTTTCCGCTACAGCATCATCGCAGAGCCAGGCATTGGTGATCCGGTTGCCGGCATTGTCCTCGATGTACCAGCTGCCGTCGGAGGACTGCTTCCAAAACCGGGAGAAAGAGGCAGCGGCAGCAGAGATGCTGACGATCGCGGTCAGCACAGCAGCCAGGGCTAGGGTGATAACGGCTCTTCTTCTGTTCATAATGACTCCTTTCATGTATCGGCACTTATACTATAATTTACTGTCTATATTGTATCACGAATATCATATCATGCAGATATGCTCTTTTTTACGGCAGCTCTCCATTTTCCCGCTTTACTCCGTACACCTTGATCATGCGCCTGTTTCCTCCGGCTGTTCCGCAATACATTGCTGACCGGGTTTAGCCTGTGGGTCAAAAGACCTTCTGTACAAGGAACATGTACAGTACAGTGCCCATCACCACACTGAAAATAGGATTCTTCTTCCAGAGATAAGTGACGGTCACAGCTGCCAGTGCGATCACTTCCGGAAGAGCATGGGGATCCTGCAGGACAGATACGTCTTTGAGGCAGTATACGATCAGAAGTCCCATAGCCGTAAAGGGAACGACCCTTCCGAGATACAGAACAAGATCCGGTATTTTTTCATTACGGCCGAAGATCAGGACGGGCAGGATGCGTGTTGCCAGTGTGGCAGCACCCATGATTATAATGATGATCAGGGCATGTCTGTAATCAGGCATCGGTCTCACCTCCGGCTGCTTCGATCTTTTCCCGCATCAGGATCAATACTCCAAGGATAATGACCATCGCGGGGATCAGGAAAAGATCTCTTCCGAACAGAATGCGGCAGAGAAGGGTAGCAGTTATTCCGAGGATTGCCGGGATATGGCATTTGGAATCGATCCATTGCTGGATGAAAACCGTCGTAAAAAGCGCAGTCATGGCAAAATCGATCCCTGTAGAATCAAAAGGCAGAATACTTCCGGCGATGCCGCCAAGAGCAGACCCCAGTACCCAGGAGCTCTGATCGAACAGGGTAACGAGCATCCGATAGGCGCTGACGTTGACTCCCTCGGGCATGTCATCCCTGCTCAGCATGGCATAGGTCTCGTCACACAGAGCGTAAAAAAGATACCATTTTCTGCGGCCTTCTTCGCGGTACCTTCCGATCATGGAAATGCTGAAGAAAATATGACGCGCGGCTACCATCAGCGCTGTAAGGGCAGCCATGATGACAGAGCCTCCCGACAGCATGGAAACACTGACAAACTGTACTGTCCCGCTGAAAATGATGATGCCGGAAACCATGGACCAGATCCACCCGAATCCATGCTTCTGCATCAGAATACCATATCCTGTTCCCAATACAAGAAAAGTCACCATAATGGGAAAGGATGTCCGAAGAGCTGCAGATATGTCCTGTCTTCGTATTTTCATTTCGGCAGATCACCCGTTTTCATTTATTGTCTGGCGCGTTCCTTTGCTGTGAAACGTGCGATGGTAACTTTCATTACGGCAACAGCTTCTGCCATCTGCCCGGTGATCATAAAATCACGCCCTGTCTGATTCTTCATCAGGAGCCGGAGGCCTTTGATCTTTTCTGCCTCGTCACTGACAAGGATGATCTCACCCTGTCCGATGATAGACGCATATGTTGACCCGTACTGACATGCCGTATCCCCTCCGGAGACCAGTTCAATGTCACAGTCCAGTTCGATACAGACGTGCGGATCCCTTTGAATGAGATCGATCTTATGTCCCTCTTTGGCGCCGTGCATATAAAAAGTAAGGGTATCCTCCGTAAAATCAAACCCGTAGTGGAGCGGAACGATATATGGATAATCCCCGTCAAAAAGCCCCAGGCGCAGTACTTTTGCTGATTCGATAATACGAAGGATCTCTTTGATATCAGTTACTTCACGGTCTTTTCTTCTCATTCGGCAATCCCTTCCTGACGGCGGCAGCATGATCAGCTGCCGGATCTATAGTCTGAGACTATGTATAATTCTACCATGAGACGGGGGATATATGGAACAGTCCAAAAGATAGTTTTCCAAAAGAAGGCCAATGATGATCCGGGGTCAATGCAACTCCCGCAAACAATCAGAATGTGATATAATCAAATAACAGACCTGTACAGACAGCGCGAAGGGAGAAAATAATGAAAGACATCACTGCATTCGCAAAGATCCCGCTTGGCCTTTTTCCGACACCGATCCATAAGCTGGAGAACATCAGCAGACTGCTTGGGACCAATGTTTATATCAAACGGGATGACCTGACCGGTATAGGCCTTGGCGGCAACAAAGTACGGAAGCTGGAATACCTGCTGGCAGAGGCAAAAGCCAAAGGTGCAGAGGTCGTATTTACGACCGGCGGAGCACAGTCCAACCATGCGATGCTGACGGCAGCCTGTGCCAAAAGGCTGGGCATGACGCCGATCCTGATCCTGAAGAAGCGGGGCGTAACAGAGCGGAAAGGCAACCAGCTGCTGGAATACCTCATGGATACGGATGTACGGTTTATGGACACCGATGACTATGAGGACATCTATCGGGAGATGGACCGGGTCGGCACGGAACTGGGCAGGCCTTATTACAAGATCCCGTGCGGCGGGTCGAATGCGCTGGGAGCGCTTGGGTATGTTGACTGTGTACGGGAGATCCGGCAGCAGGCTGACCGGATGCAGCTCAGTTTCCGGCACATCGTCTGTGCGGAAGGCAGCGGAGGCACGCACGCCGGATTGTACCTCGGTACCAGGCTGTATATGCAGGAGACGACGGTGCATGGCATGATGGTGGATACAGATCCGTTTGATCAGATCACAAGTGAGATCATCAACGGAACGATCGGGCTACTGGAGCTAGATATGAAGATCCGCCCGGAGGACCTGCATCTTCGCGATATGTGCGGTCCGGGCTATGCGATCGCATCCGCGGAAGGCAATGCGGCGATCCGTATGATGGCGGAAAATGAAGGCCTTTTCCTGGATCCTGTATATACCGGAAAGGCGTTCGCAGGTCTGATCGCCATGGCAAAGGAAGGCGCGTTCGCTCCGCAGGAGAATGTTCTTTATATTTATTCCGGCGGTGCCGGCGGACTCTTTGCGGTAGACATGAGGCTGTAATTGCCGATACGGCGTCGCGCAGCAGCGGCAGTGCGATCATTTCCTGAAACACCCTGCAGGCAGCAGGGTGTTTTTTTTATTGAAAAATGGTTGAATACGGTCCTTCATGGGCGTTCTATTATGCTTGCGCAAATATGCGTTAATATGCTATAGTACTAAAAAGTTAAAACAATATAAGATATATTATGAGGTAATGTTCCATATAGTGACATTATAATGTGTGGAGGCGGATATGGTCAGAAAACTTAGCAGGCAGGAGGCAAAGGATGTACTTCTCGGCTGTGCGATTCTCGGAACGGGCGGCGGCGGGAGCCTGATCACCGGCTGCAGGACTGTGGATGAGGACTATGACGCAGGACTCTGTTATGAACTGATCCCGCTGGAAGAAACGGAGGATGACGGGTATTATACGAGTCCGTATAACTGCGGTTCGATCTCCGACGTGGACGAGAGCGATCCGTTCTTTTCTTATCCGATGGAAGCAAAGCGTCCGACCGTAAACGCGGTGAAGGCACTGGAAGAATTTACGGGCAAGGCCATGAGCGGTGTTGTTTCCATAGAATACGGCGGGGGCAATACAGCACAGGCATTCACGACCGGCGCCCACATGGGGATCCCTACTGTGGATGCGGATGCGGCGGGCAGAGCCGTCCCCGAGCTTCAGTTTTCCACATTTTATGTGAAGGAACAGCCGATCAGTCCTCTGTCTGTTGCGACGGTGATCGGAGAGACCGCTGTTTTCAACCATATTCCGGATGATGCCCGCGCGGAAGCGCTTGTCCGTTCGCTCTCCGTCGTGAGCGGTAAGACGGTATCCATGTCGGACCATCTGATCACGGGCAAAAATCTGAAGTTTTCTGTTATTCCCGATGCGCTCAGTTATGCGGAAAAGGTAGGCAGGGCAAGCCGGATGGCACAGGAAGCCGGGGAAGATCCCGTGGCAGCGATCGTAAAGGCAGGTGACGGATGGCGTCTTTTTGACGGTATCGTCAGCGAGGACTGCAGCTGGTATGACGAGGGCGGTTTTACATGCGGTACGATCGAGATCGACGGTATCGGAAACGATGAAGGGAATCATTTTAAGGTCTGGTTCAAAAACGAGAACATGATCCTGTGGAAAAACGGTGAACCGTGGATCGTATGCCCGGACATGATCTGTCTCGTGGAAACGGGGGACGCCAACCCGGTACTCAACCCAAGGTGGTATAAAGGCATGGCTGTCAGCGGACTCGGTTTCCGCTGTCATGAAATGTGGCGGAGCGAAAGGGGACTCGGGATCCTGAATCCCGGATTCTTCGGATTTGATTACAACTGGAAACCGATCGAGGAAGTGCTCGCCTGAGAGAAAAAACGCCGGGTCTTTTTTAGTGACCCGCGAAAATATTAAAAAGAGAAGCTCACAGTTTATATTGAGGAGGAATTTATGAAAAAGAAATTTGCGCTTTTACTTTCAGTCATGCTGACGATGGGGCTGCTGGCAGGTTGCGGCGGCGGTTCCTCGGCACCTGCTTCGGGCGGCGGTTCCGGTGAGTCTGCGGCAGCCGCGACGGAGGCGGCGGCTCCGGCAGCTTCGGGTGATGAGGATATCCTGTATCACTCCTACCATTCCCAGCCGTATGTGACCCTGGACCCCAGCACCGAGTATTCCAACGGTATCATGATCCTGGGCAATGTTTACGAGACACTGACGCATTATAATGACCAGACCGGTGAGCTTGAGCCGCTTCTGGCTACCGAGTGGGGATCGGATGACGGCGGTCTCACCTGGGTCTTCAAACTTCGCGACGATGTGACTTTCCATGACGGCAGCAAGATGACCGCGGAGACAGTAAAGAAGTCCATCGACCGCACCATCACCCTCGGCCAGGGTGCCTCCTTCAACTGGGATCCCGTCGAGAGCGTTGAGGTCACCGGCGACTACGAAGTTACTATCAAATGCCAGTGGCCGGCGCCGATCGATCTGGTCTCCTCTGCAGGCTATGCAGCCTATATCATGAGCGAGAATGTTATCGACAAGGATACCGAGTGGTTCAATGAGGGCAACGATGGCGGTTCCGGACCGTATATGATCGATACCGCTACCGGCAATAATACCGTGATCCTCAAGGCATATGAGGATTACCGCGGTGGCTGGGCTGACGACCAGTACAAGGTCGTCCTGATCAAGGAATCCTCTGAATCGAGCGTACGCCGCCAGCTCCTTGAGACCGGCGAAGCACAGCTTTCCGATAATTTCTCGACCACTGACCTTGATGCGCTGCGTCAGGAGACGGAGAACCTGTACAACTACAATGCTTCCACATGGAACAACGCCATCGTTTTCCTGAACTGCCAGAAGGCACCGTGTGACAATCAGGATTTCCGTAAAGCCCTGCAGTACGCATTCCCGTTTGAAGATACGGTCAATGGTGTCATGGACGGCACGGCGGTCGAGTCGATCGGTCTTGTGCCCTTTGGCATGTGGGGCCACAGCGACGATATTTTCAAGTACAACTGTGACCTCGAGAAAGCCAAGGAATACCTTGACAAGTCCGGTGTCGATGTCAACGGACTGACCCTGGAATGCACCTATGGCGCAAACTATCCGGAGTATTCGGGCCTCGTTCAGATCTGGCAGGCTAACCTGAAGGAACTCGGCATTTCCCTGGATGTCCGTTCAATGGAGTGGGATGCACAGTGGGCAGCCGCACAGGCGACCAATAACGAAGACCGTCAGGACATCTTTATCATGAGATGGTGGCCGGACTACGCTTCACCGGCAAGCTGGTTCGATTCTCTTGTCAAGAGTGAGGACAGTGTACAGTTCAATCTGGCATATATCAATGATCCCGAACTCGATGCAATGATCGAGGAGGCAGATGCCGCCGTTGCGACCGACCGTGCGCATGCTGAGGAACTTTATATCGAGATCCAGCAGAAGCTGGCAGACGAAGCATATATGATCAATATGTTTGATGACAGCCGTGCGTATATTGTGAGCAAGAGCATCACGGGCGTTTACGAGAACCCGGGCTATTCCACGGTGGTACCTTATTACAATATTAAGAAAGCACAGTAAGCGGTTTATATGATTTGCGAGACAGAAAAGTATCGCGAATGACGTTACAAAGATGCAGTAAATAAGAAACCGTTTTTAAACGAAACACGGCGGCGTCCGCAATACGCCGCCCTCTTTTTAAACAGGGAGTTCCCATGAGCAAGTACATTATAAAGCGTCTGCTCCTGAGTATTCTGGTCCTGTGGGGTGTTGTGACGATCACGTTCTTTATTTCCCGCGTCATCCCGTCGAACCCGGCTACGAAATGGGCAGGCACGCGCGCCACGGCAGAGCAGCTGGCGGCTGCGGCGGAGGAACTGGGATTAAATGATCCCCTTCCGGTGCAGTATGTTCATTATCTGGGAGATATGCTTCACGGAGATCTGGGCGTCAATTACAGCACGAAGATCCCGGTTACGAGAGAGATCCTGACCTATGCCCCCGCGACGATCGAACTGGTTTTGCTTGCATTTATTTTCGCGATCGTGATCGGCATCCCGCTGGGCATCTATTCAGCCAAAAAGAAAGATAAAATGCTGGATCATACAGTGCGTTTCTTCTCGATCGGCGCAGTCTCGCTGCCGACGTTCTGGGTCGCGCTCTTTTTCCAGCTGATTTTTTATAAGGTCCTGAAGCTGCTGCCGATCGGGGGACAGATCTCATCTACCGCGCTTATTTTCGGAGAAAAGCCCCATGTGACCGGCTTGCTGCTCCTGGACTGTCTGCTTACGGGTAATTTCAAATTGTTCTGGGACGCTTTCCGGCATATTCTGCTGCCCTGCATTACAGAGTCGCTCTATCCGATCGGTCTCGTTGCCAGGATGACCAGGAGTGCCCTGCTGGAGATCCTCGGTGAGGACTATATCACAGCGGGACGAAGCTACGGCCTGAAAGAGGCCAAGATCCTGTGGCGCTATGCGCTTAAGAACAGTCTTGGAGCGACTGCGACAGACGTGGCGCTTTCCATGGGATATACCCTGACCAATACTTTCCTGGTAGAATCGATCTTTTCATGGCCGGGCATTGGAAGCTACATTTCCTCTGCTGTCACGACACTTAATTTCCCGGCGATCATGGGCGTGACGGTATTTGGCGCAACGGCATACATCCTGCTGAATCTGCTGGCTGATATCATCATCGCCATGGATCCGCGTGTCAGACTGTAGGAGGGCGGGCTATGCATAACTTTATTGAAAACATGAAGCCAAAGTGGAAGAGCTTTCGTGAAAGCATGTATCTGCTTGCAAAGAATAAGCTTTCCCTGGTTGCATTCATTATCATTATTCTGTTTATCGGTATGGCGATCTTTGCTCCCGTGATCGCGCCCTACCCGGAGGACGTCTATTCCACGCATATCAGTGAAAAACTGCTGCCGCCGAGCGCCGCACATCTGATGGGCACGGACGAACTGGGCCGGGATGTGTTCAGCCGTGTCATTTTCGGTACACGTGTGTCGATCTCTGCAGCATTGGTCGCGGTCGCGATCGCGCTGATCATCGGTGTGCCTTTTGGCGCGCTGGCAGGCTGCTACGGTGGCTGGGTCGACAATGTGCTCATGCGCATCACCGATGTTTTTCTTTCCTTCCCGCCGCTGCTCCTTGCCATTGCTCTCGTTGCGCTCCTTGGAGCAGGCCTGAAGAATGCCATCATAGCCATCGTCATTTCCTGGTGGCCGTGGTATACGAGACTTGTACGAGGGCAGGCGATCAGTATTCGCGAAAGGAAATTCGTGCAGGCTGCCGAGACCATCGGCACGCCAAAGAGCAGGATCATTTTCAGCCACATTATTCCGAACTGTATCAGCCCGGTCATCGTGCAGGCATCCATGGATATCGGAGGCGTCATCATGACGCTTGCCTCCCTGTCTTTCCTTGGCCTGGGTGCACAGGCGCCCACCCCGGAATGGGGACTGATGATTTCGGCGGGACGCTCGTTCTTCCCGGATAAATGGTGGTGCTGTATCTTTCCGGGCGTTGCCATCTTTTTGACGGTGCTCTCCTTCAACCTTCTCGGCGATGCGATCCGTGAGATCCTCGATCCGAAGACACGTAAGAAGTAAGGAGGCGGGATATGGCATATTTTGAGATAAAAGACCTCGTTGTAAAACATAAAAGCTTCGAGGGCATCAAAACGGTCCTCGACATCGAACATCTTGCCATTGAAAAGGGAGAAACTTTCGGCATCGTCAGCGAATCCGGCCAGGGAAAGACCGTGCTGGCGCTGACGATCCAAAGACTGCTGGCGACACCTCCGGGTATCATTGAAAGCGGGGAGGTCTTCCTTGATGGAGAAGATCTTTTTAAAAAGACGCCCAGGCAGATGCAGCGCACGATCAACGGGAAAAAGATCGCCATGATCTTCCAGGACCCCATGAGCTGTCTGAATCCGGTATTTACAGTCGGATATACGATGATCGATGTGCTGCGGGAGAACCGCGGCATGAGCAGGAAAGAGGCAAAAGCGGAAGCCATCCGGCTGCTTGAAGAAGTCAAGCTCTCCGATGCGGGAAGCGTTATGGGCAAATATCCGCACCAGCTGTCCGGCGGACAGCGGCAGCGCGTCATTATCGCTCTGGCACTCTGCTGCGGCGCGGAGTTCATGATCGCGGACGAACCGACGAGAAATCTGGATGTTACGATCCAGGCGAGCGTGCTCAAACTTCTCAAGGAACTGCAGAGGAAACATGCGATCACCGTCCTCTTCATTGCCAATAACCTTTCCCTCATATCCGCCTTTTGTGACAGGGTCGCGATCCTGCATGACGGCCGGATCGTTGAGGAAGGTGATGTGCGCGAGATCGTCAGGAATCCGCAGAATGCATATACAAAGATGCTGCTGTCTGCAGTCAGCCGAACACATAAGACAGAAGAAACGGACGCGGAAAAGCCGGTACTTCTTGATGTGCAGGGCCTGAAAAAATATTTCTTGATCAACGATGAGATCAAGCATTTGAAAAACCTGACCCTGAAGGCGGTGGACGGTGTATCTTTCAAGCTCCGGCAGGGCGAAGTGCTCGGCATCGTCGGCGAGTCCGGCTGCGGAAAATCGACACTGGTCAACACGATCCTGAATCTCTACGAGCCGACGGACGGCAAAGTGTTTTTTGACGGGCAGGATGCTTTTGCCGGGGGGAAGCGGAACAATGCTTTCAAAAAAAATGTGCAGATCGTTTTCCAGGATCCGTACTGGTCCCTGAATCCGCGCTGGCTGATCAAGGATATCGTGGCAGAACCGCTCGATGTCTATGAAAAACTCAATGAAAACGAGCGTGTGGCACGTGTTAAAGAACTTCTTGCCATGGTGGATATTCCGGAAGATGCCTGCTACAAGTACCCGCACGAGTTCTCCGGCGGACAGAGGCAGCGTATCGCGATCGCGAGGTCACTTGCCTCCAATCCGAAGCTGGTCGTGCTCGATGAACCGACGAGTTCGATCGACGTGTTCTCACAGGCGCAGATCCTGGACCTGATCAAAGACCTGAGGAAACGCTTCAATCTGACGAACATACTGATCAGCCATGATCTTGGCGTCGTACACGATCTGTCCGACCGGATCGCAGTCATGTATCTCGGCCACATCGTGGAGTTCGGTCCGGCAGAGGAGATCTTCAGTAATCCGCAGCATCCCTATACCCAGGCGCTGTTTGACTCGATCCCGGATGTTGACTCGTTCGGCATTGAAAGCCTGAAGACGCTCGAGGGACAGATCCCGAGTCCGATCAATCCGCCTTCGGGGTGTACCTTCCATACGCGCTGTTCGAAAGCCTGCGAGGCCTGCGCGCAGCGGACGCCAAAGGAGACCGTCATCGGAGAGGGACATGTGGTGAGTTGTATCCTGTTTGAGAAAGACGGGACGGAAGCGGGTACTGCCGGTTGATGCTTAAACCGAGGCTCCGCTGCAATTTGAAAGGAAAAGACTAAAATGATCGACAAACCAGCCATCGGCCTGATCGCGATGGGAAAGAAAGAAAACCGGTATCTGTGGCAGGATCTCATCGACAGATTCGGGCCGGACATAGATGTGATGTTCCGTGGGGTTCTGGATGGGTTCGAGCCGGAGGAGATCAGGGAGAGATTTGCTTTTTCCGAAGGCGATCATTACATCGTCACAGAGCTCCCGGATAAAAGTACCGTTCATATCAGTGAACGCGCTGCCCGGGATCAGGTCAGCCGGATCGCGGGGGAACTGTTCAATGGGGGAGCGGCAGCAGTCCTGGTGCTGTGTACCGGTGATTTTGAAAGAAGCGGGACAGAGAAGGGAATGCTTGTATTTCCGGAAGATATTCTCTTTGGCCTGCTTTCCGGTCTGAAACAGAAAGCGATCGGCTTCATTGTCCCTGAAGAAGGGCAGATCGATGGTTCCGCTGAACACTATGCGGAACTGCATCCGATCGTGAAGGCGGCATCGCCCTATGGTTCGATGGAGAAAATGCAGGAGACGGCTGCATCATTCAGGGAAGAACCGGTCAATGTCATTGTGACTGACTGCATGGGTTTTACCGCAGAAATGGGGCAGTTGGTCTCAGAGATCAGCGGTAAACTTGTTCTTGTACCGCGTGTGGTGATCCCGAAGCTGCTGTGCTCGATGATCATGCAGAAATAATCTACAAAAGAAAGGAATACATGCGATGAAAGTACTATCCAGACAGGAACTGATGAACATTCTTTACGGATGCGCGATCTATGGTACGGGCGGCGGCGGAAGTCTGACCGACGGCATAGATATGATCGAGGAAGCGCTTGCAGCAGGGAAAGAGTTTAAGCTTGTAACATTTGAAGAACTGGATCCTGATGTTCTGATCGGGTGCCCTTACGGCTGCGGAGCGATCAGCCCGCATTCGGAAGAGGAGATCCGCAAGTACGCAAGGCTCCCGCTTGCAAAGGAAAACTATTTCTGCCTGGCAACGAAGCAGCTTGAAGATTTCTGCAGAAAACCGCTTTCTGCGATCATCAGTACAGAACTGGGAGCCCACAACACGGCGACCGCCCTGTATGTGGCGGCAATGACGGACAAACTGATCGTGGACGGCGATCCGGCGGGCCGGAGCGTCCCGGCGCTGCAGCATTCCACCTATTACCTCCATGGTGTACCGATGACCCCGATCTCGGTCATGAACAAATTCGGTGAAGGCGCTGTCTTTACCAGTATTGTGGATGACGAACGTGCCGAGGATCTGGTGCGTGCGCTGGCGGTCGTGTCCCAGAATAACATCGCGGTCGTGGATCATGTCAATACGGCCGCAGTGCTGAAAGATGCGGTGATCAACGGCGCGATCTCCCTCACGGAAAAAGTCGGCGGCGCATTCCTGAAAGCCCGGGAAGAGGGCGGCGATGTCATAGAAGCCGTTCTGAAAGCCGGAAACGGAAAGAAAATGTTCGAAGGAACAGTCGTAAAGAGCTGTTTCGAGACCAGAGACGGATATACATTTGGAGATACATACATCGAAGGAAGCGGAAAATGCGCGGGACATACGCTCCGGATCTGGTACCAGAATGAGAACATCATCAGCTGGCTGGATGATGAGATCTATGTTACCGTGCCGGATCTCATCTGTGTCTTCGATATGGACAACATAGAACCGCAGCTGAATCCCTACGCGAGGGTCGGAGAAAAAGTAAATGTGATCTGTCTGCCGGCGCCGGCAGAGTGGACGACGCCGAGAGGCCTGGAAGTCTTCGGTCCGAAGTTCTTCGGATATGACATCGAATACAGGCCTTTTATCTGAGAAGCGTACTTTCTGATCTCAATAACAAAAGCTGCCGCACTGATGCGGCAGCTTTTCAAGTCTATTCAGCGGAACCGGTCCCCTTTGTCCAGATATCGAAAAGCTCTCTCCACTGCGCAACGCTGAGATGCATGCGGTGTAAAGCGGCAAGCTCATCCGTATAGCATCTGAGGGGATACGTGGTCGAATAAGTGTCCGTCTGATGGGTGACGACCGGTTTCAGCTTATGATCTGTGATCCGGCATCCCGCAGGCGTTCGCGCGATCGTAAACTCCGCGAGTCCGCCGATAGAGGCAGGCGCCCAGTTCTGTGCGGAGACCAGGTTGCCGAGAGAGTAATAGACCAGCATCGGATGCCCGTCATCACGTTCCAGAAGGACCATCGGCTGCAGCACATGAGGATGGGTACCGATCACAACATCAACACCGCTTTCCAGGAATACATTCGTCCAGGATTGCTGCAGCGCGTCAGTGTCGGGACTGAACTCCGTTCCCCAATGGGCAAATACCAGCACAGCGTCTGCGGTGTTTCTTGCCGCGGCAATATCCTGCCGGACAGCTTCCGGATCATTCAGCAGGTGTACGGTAAAAGGAAAATTCCGTGGGATCCTGATCCCGTTCGTCCCGTAGGTATAGTTGAGCAGCGCCAGCCTAACGCCGTTTATGGTGAGGACACGGAAGGGTTCATACTGCGGGTGTGCAGTGGACTGTATTCCGATGTAGGGGATATCGTGCGATTCATAGAAAGCAGCTGTCGTGTTGATGCCGCCGATTCCCTTGTCCAAAGCATGGTTCGTCGCACAGGCGGCGAGCCCGAAACCTGCCCTGAGGGCGGATTCTCCGACGGCGACAGGTGTTCCGAAGTCCGGGTATCCGTTGTATTGGTCCGGACGGTCGGTAAAGATCGTTTCCTGGCTGAGTACTGCAAGATCAGCGCAT
>JAEEGL012660791.1_pt1 | contig 19691 bp, 7 predicted proteins | sample 9134231 | NCBI WGS metagenome assembly JAEEGL01 (sample SAMN16246548, study PRJNA631951) | gut metagenome | biome: gut microbiome; feature: rumen; material: fiber-attached | host: Bos | place: Iran: Karaj | collected 2018-10 | reverse complement strand
GTGGAACCTGCAACTGCTATTCACGGAACACAACAGGTGCTCTCTGTACGGATGAAGAACAATGTGGAGGTTAGCGGTATGGAGTTTACCCTGCAGTTGCCCGAGGGCATCACGGTTGCTACCAATGCCGATGGTCTCATTATGGCTGAGTTCACAGGTAAGACCGATTTCTCAGGCAGTAAACTGTTGAGCGATGGCTCACTGAAGATGCTCTGCGCATCGATGTCTGTGAATCCTTCCACCGGACGTTTGTTCTCTTTCGATGGCATGGACGGAGAGGTGGCACGTATCATCGTCAACATCCCCGCCGACTATTTGCTGGGTATGTATGAGGTGAGTTTCCTGAATGCCAAAACCTCCAATCCTGACGGCAAAAAGACTTTGCTGGCAAATATGGGTGGAAGCATCAATGTTGTTTCTGAAACCACAGGCATCAGCGATTCACAATTTACAGCAGACGATTCTCAATCCGACACTTGGTACACGCTCGATGGCCGTAAACTGTTGAATAAGCCGACACAGAAGGGTGTGTATATCGTGAACGGAAAGAAACAGGTAGTGAAATAATTCTCTTTAGAATAATATTATTTCAGCCTGATAAAATGATACTTTTGAAAGGGCAAGTTCTCAAAGGACTTGCCCTTTCTTGTGCTCATCGTGAATCATGATGTCGCCTTTGAGGTGATTGGTTTTGGCTGGTGATGTCCTCTTCCCGCTTATTTTGTGTTAATATTTCCAAAACTTATACAACGTATCGTTTTTTTTCGTAAATTTGCTCGGAAATACACATGTTAACCTTTATACCTTATTAATATTATGAGAATCCTCGCTATCAATCCTGGAATGATATCCACCAAAGTGGGCGTGTTTGAAAATGACCAGATTGTCATGCACGCGTGTATCAATCATCCTTATGAGGAATTGTGCCGTTATCCCTTCATCATGGATGAGTTTGACTACCGCAAAGAAAAACTCATAGAGGAACTGCACCGGCAGGGAGAAGAAATGAATTTTGATGTTATTGTAGGCCGTGGCGGACTTGTCAAACCCATCGAGAGCGGCGTATATGAACTCAATGAGAAGGTTATTGAGGACACGAAGCATCCACGTCTGCATCACGCTTGCAACCTCGGTTCGCTCATCGCGTTGAGCATGGCGAAAGAGATACCCGGATGCCGTGCGTTTACTGTCGATCCCGGTGTGGTTGATGAACTCGATGATGTGGCGCGCGTTACGGGTCTGCCCGAATTGCCACACCAGACTATCTGGCACGCACTCAACCAGCGTGAGATAGCCAAGCGGTATTGCCGTGAGCATGGCGTGAAATACGAGGAGCAGAATCTCATCGTCTGTCACATGGGTAGCGGCATTTCTTTCGCCATGCACAAACATGGCAAGGCGGTAGAGTGCAGCGATGCGCTCAGTGGCGACGGACCCTTCTCACCTTCACGCGCAGGTATGCTGCCCACGGTGCAACTTGTCAAACTGTGTTATAACGGCGAATACACCCGCGACGAGATGTTGCGCAAAATCAACGGACACAGCGGACTCACAGCACATCTCGGCACCAACGATGTGCGTGAGGTGGAGCGCCGCATCAACGAAGGCGACGAACATGCACGTCTCATCCTCGATGCCATGGTCTATCAGATTTCAAGATGGCTCGGCTCACTCGCTCCCGTCACCTGTGGACAAGTCGATGCTGTCATTCTCACCGGTGCCATGTCGCATAGCAAATTTGTGTCCGAAGGCGTCAAGAAACGTGTGAGTTATATCGCTCCCGTTTTCGTCTATCCCGGTGAAGACGAACTCACTGCCCTCGCTCTCAATGCTTACCGCGCGATGATTGGTGAACAGGAAATCAAAGAATATGTCTGATAATTCGACAAGGGTCATTTAATTTAATATGTATGGGGCATGCTTTATGTATGCCCCTTTTTTATGGATACAGAAATATTGGCGTCCGCTAAATGATTACAAATCATCTCAAGGGCGCCAGCAGTCTCCCCTCCTTTTCAAAGGAGGGGTGGGGGTGTTTTGTGTAAAATTATTATTTAGCAACCTTATAATCAGTTAGTTGCCCCCCCATAATAATAAATACTCCTTAAGGGCGGAAGTTGGTTGATGCCCTTGAGACAATTTGCAGTCTTTAAGCGGACACCATTGATTCTTTTTTTGTCTTTCTGGGACAAGACAATGTATGGCTCTTTCTCGTGTGGCGTTACAGGCAAGATCCGTATAATTCGTGACATCCGTTGTCGAAATGACTCGGTGTTCGTAACTCATAATTTGTGAGATCCATTACATGGAACAATCTTAAAGTAACTTTGTAACGTTTTTCTTAGTTTATTCCGTTTTTTCTTCTTACCTTAGCAGAAATTTTTAACTAACTGCCTTGATAATGAAAAAAACGCTATTATTACTCGTCGTGTTGACCGCTTTTGCAGGTCTCGCAAATGCCAAGTCGGTGAAAATCAAATCGCCAGACAAAAAGCTCTCACTTGAACTTACTGAAGGGCAGGCTGTTGTCAAATACAAAAAACAGACTGTGCTCGAAATTCCTGCTTTGGGCATCAGTACGTCAAAAAGAGGGGGCAAACTGACCTTCCAAAAAATCACCGGACAACAGCGCCTGAATGTCGATTACACAATGCTGGCCGGAAAGACGCTTCATCCTCACAATCAGGCTACGGAGTGCTCATGCGACTATCTTGACCCGCAAGGCAACACGGTGCGAGTCGTGTTCAGGTTGTTCAACGACGGATTGGCTTTCCGGTATGAACTGTCGGGACTCAATCAGGAGACATTGAAAGAGGAAATGACCACCTATCGCATCCCTGATGGTAAAAAACGGTGGATACAGCCATGGACGGAGCCGTATGAGTCATTCTTCCCCCTTGCCACCGACGGAAAGGGAAAATCTAATCGATGGGGATATCCTGCGCTTATCGAATCTTCACAAAATGTCTTCACGCTTATCTCTGAGTCGAATATTGAGCGCAAGCAAAGCGCATCTTGCCTCTACAGCGAAGGCGAGAACTACCGTGTCACGCCCGACAAAAACGAATCTTCGCTCTCGGGCAGTTGGCATACCCCATGGCGCGTGGCTATCATCGGTTCTCTGGCTGACGTGGTTGCTTCCACATTGATTACCGATGTGGCAGAACCTTCGCGCATTGCCGACACATCATGGATTAAACCCGGTGTGGTGTCATGGATTTATTGGGCCAATAACCACGGTTCCAACGATTACAACATTATCAAACAGTATGTCGATATGGCATCCGTCTTGCGTCTGCCTTATGTGCTCATCGATGCGGAATGGGATGAGATGAAAGACGGAAAAAACATCGAGGATGCCCTCAAATACGCCAACGGTATCGGAGTTAAACCCATGATTTGGTACAATTCTTCCGTTGGATGGGTAAATGGCGCACCGGGTCCAAAATACCGCCTCAATAAACCGGAAGACCGCGAAAAAGAATTTGCGTGGTGTGAGAAAAATGGCATCGCTGGCGTGAAGATTGATTTCTTCTCTGGCGACAACCAGATGAACATGGACTACTACATCGACCTGATGGAAAGTGCAGCCCGCCATCGCCTTCTGGTCAATTTCCACGGGGCTACCATCCCGCGTGGTTGGCAGCGCACATATCCCAATCTGCTTACCACCGAGGCGGTCTATGGCGCCGAATGGTACAACAATGTGCCTACATTCACCAATAAGGCGGCGGCTCACAACGCCACATTGCCTTTCACACGCAATGTTATCGGTCCGATGGACTACACTCCCTGCGCATTCAGCGACTCACAGCATCCTCATATCACCACTCATGCACATGAATTGGCGCTGACCGTGCTCTACGAGTCTGGATTGCAGCATCTGGCCGACCGTCCCGAGAGTTTTCTGGCTCAGCCTGCCGACGTACAACGCTTCTTGGGCGAATTGCCGGTAGTATGGGACGAGACACGCCTGCTTGCCGGCTATCCCGCCGAATATGTCGTCATGGCACGCAGAAGCGGTGATACATGGTACATTGCTGCCATCAACGGAACGGACCAGACCAAGAGTGTTCCTTTGGCACTGAAAAACATTGCGAAGAAAGAGTCTGTGGCATGGATGTTTGCTGATTCGGGCAATAAAGAGAATCCTTGGTCCATCACCCGCTCGGATGCTAAGTCTTTGCCGCAGGAGGTCAGCCTTCAGCCGCGTGGCGGACTGGTCCTCGTCCTTCGTGAGAAACACGAATCGCTGCCTCTTGTCTATAATGAAGAGAATACAGGCAGTGCTTACCCCAAACCCGATATGCCTGGCGTTGACCAATTGCCTGTGATTCGTGAGTTGCCCGACCCGCTCAAGGGTGTGAATTCTTTCGCCGACTGGGAGCGCAAACGCAATGAGGTGGGTGCGCAAATCCAGCATTATGGTATAGGTACCAAACCCGCAGTCAGCCGTGAGAATGTGAGTGCTCGTATGGACGGCGATACGCTCTTCGTGGATGTTACGGTCAATGGCGAAACCTTGCACCTGAGGGGCGAAATCCGCTATCCTAAAGTGGGCGAGGCTCCCTATGCGTTGATGATTGGTGCAAGTATGAATGCGCTGCCCGCACAATTGTTCAAAGACCGTCCTATCGCTACTATGAACTTCCGCGAGAGTCAGGTCAACGATTATACCCAGATGGGCATGCGTAAGCGTCATGAGCGCGGCGAGCACGATTTCGACCGTCTCTATCCCGACCTTTACGAAAATGGTGCTTACAGTGAGTGGGCATGGGGATTCAGCCGACTCATCGACGGATTGCAAATCTTGGGACCGGAAGTGACAAAGATTGACACCCGTCGCATCGGTGTCACCGGCTGTTCTTACGCAGGTAAGATGGCGCTTTATTGCGGAGCGTTCGACGAGCGTGTGGCTCTCACCATTGCACAGGAACCCGGAGGTGGCGGTGCTGCTGCATGGCGAGCTTCTCATCTGCTTGATGAAGTGGAGAGTTTGGAGCGCACAGACTATCACTGGTTCAAGGAGAGCATGCGTGACAATTTCTCTGGCGACAGTGTCTATCGCTTGCCCTACGATCAGCATCAGTTGTGTGCCATGGTCTGCCCGCGTGCATTGCTCCTCCTAGGCAATTCCGATTATCAGTGGTTGGCCGATCCCGCTATGCTCGTCTCTGCCAAGGCTGCGGCAAAGGTCTGGCAGCGTTTCGGCATCGCTGATCGTATGTCATGGAGCGTCATCGGTGGTCACCCGCATTGCAGGCTGCCCGAAGTGCAATTCGCACTCGTTGAGGATTATCTTGACCGCTTCCTCGTAGCACCTGCTAAAGAAGAATAGCCCTTACCGTTAATACTCAACCCGCCAAAGGGAAGGGGAAGAACGTCTCACTTTTTTTCTCTCTCCGAAGGGTTGATGAGGGATATATCAATAATGCCCGCTGACGCTTTCAGTCTGGCGGGCATTTTCTTTTCCCCTCTTTTGGAGGGGGTACGGTGGATGCTCCTATTTTAGGAATTTCCCTAATCAATAATAGGATAAATCCCTAAAAATACTTGACTGTATGACATTATCTTTGCATCGTGTTATTGTATCAATGAGTATTTACCTTTAATATTTTGAGAAAATGAAAAAGATGATGTTTTTATGGATGGCCGCCATGCTGTTCTCTGTGTCAGCATCGGCGCAGTATTACCCCTACGGGAGATACAATTCTCATAAGTCGCACTCCCGATATGTTCAGCACCCACGTCATGACCGTATAGGCGATTCCTACGGTGGCTTGCGTTTGGGCCTGTCTCTGGCAAATGTCAATTCCGACTCTCCTTACCTCGACGGAAACAAGATGCGCGCAGGCGTGGTGGCCGGATTGGTGGGAGGAACAAGAATCGCAGGTTACACCCCGTTGTATCTCGAAGCAGGTGTCTTGTTCTCGCAGAAAGGCGGTAAATGTGAGAGTGGAGGCGAAAAGTTCACTTACACTCTCGATTATTTGGAGGTGCCTCTCGTGTTCAAGTATATAGCCGATTTGGGAGGCAATGTGACCATTGAGCCTTTTGTCGGTGGTTATGCCGCTCTTGGTGTAGGTGGAAAGATCAAAGATTATCAGTACCGCGAGGCTTATAGCAGTTTTGGCGATAAGTATAACGATAATTTCAAGCGTTTCGACGGCGGTATCCGGGTCGGTTGCGGATTCTCATTCGACCAGTTCTATCTGGAAGGCGCCTACGACTTCGGTCTGGCCAATGTCGGTAAAGACGCTTTCGACGACACCCATACCGGTGCGCTCAACCTCACACTCGGCATGAACTTCTGATGCTGTAAGACGATTTCAGGATATAAGTAAGATTGAGGAAGATAAAAGACAATACGCTGCCAACTTGAGCGTGTCTTTTATCTTCCTCTTCTTTTATTGATGACTTTTTTCTCCCTCAAATTATCACTAATACATTTGATTTTGTTTCATTGGAACATTTTTTTTATGAAATGTATTTGAAGGTCAGTGGAAAACGTTATCTTTGCAAAAACTAACTAATTGCCGAAGATGAAACGTTTATTCAAAAAATTGTTGCTTTGCTTTGTGTCTTTTACGCCGTTGTCAATGACAGCTGCTGAGCAATTTGTGTCCTTCGAGGGGCAGGGGTGGCTGCTCAACCCGTCGCAAGTGCGTGTCGCTTATCAGGGAAACGACAAGGGGGTTATCCGTGCGGCTCACGACCTCTGTACCGACATCGGAAAGGTATGTGGTCAGGAAGCGGTTTTCGTCGCAGATCAGGCTCAGGCGGAAATTACCGTCAGCATAGACTCGAAGATGAAAGCAAGAGAAAAATTCATCATAGACATCACTGACGGCAATGTGTCTATCAAGGGTAGCGATAAGCGTGGCGCTATTTACGGTATCTATGAGTTATCCCGGCAATTAGGCGTATCACCTTGGTATTATTGGGCCGATGTTCCGGTTGCTCATCATGATAAAATTTATTTGAAGCCAGGTACATACACTGACGGAGAGCCTGTCGTTCGCTATCGTGGCATATTTCTTAACGACGAGGCTCCATGTCTCACCTCTTGGGTAAAAAACACCTTTGGCACTGAATATGGCGGCCATGATTTCTATGAGAAGGTGTTTGAACTCATTCTCCGTCTGAAAGGCAACTTCCTCTGGCCTGCTATGTGGGGATGGGCTTTCTATGCCGACGATCCGCTCAATTCGCCAACAGCTGACGATATGGGAGTCATCATCGGCACATCACACCATGAACCCATGGCACGCAACCATCAGGAGTGGGCACGACACCGCCGTGAATATGGTGCATGGAATTACCAGACCAACAAACAGGTGCTCGACCGTTTCTTCCGTGAAGGCATCGAGCGCATGAAAAATACCGAGGATATCGTGACCATCGGCATGCGTGGCGACGGCGACGAGGCAATGAGTGCCGAAGCCGACACCAAACTGCTGATCGACATTGTCAACAACCAGCGGCGCATTATCAAAGAAGTGACTGGTAAGCCTGCGAAGGAAACCCCTCAGGTCTGGGCATTGTATAAAGAAGTCCTCGACTATTACGATAAAGGTATGCGCGTTCCCGATGATGTCATCATGCTGCTCTGCGATGATAACTGGGGAAACGTCAGACGGGTGCCTTCTGAAAAAGAGAAAAACCATAAAGGCGGTTGGGGGCTTTACTACCATGTCGATTATGTGGGTGCTCCCCGCAACTCCAAATGGCTGAACGTCACCCCCATCCCTAATATGTGGGAACAACTCACCCTCGCCCTCGATTATGGTATCGACCGCTTGTGGGTGCTCAATGTGGGCGACCTCAAACCCATGGAATATCCCATCCAGTTATTCATGGACATGGCTTGGAAAGGTCAGGAGACCATTCCCGACCATACACGCAATTTCTGTGCGGAACAGTTCGGCGAAGATCAGGCCGACGAGGCGGCGCGTCTGCTCGACCTCTGCTGTAAATACAGCGGACGTTGCACGGCCGAGATGCTCGACGCGCGCACATACAACGTGGAAACGGGTGAATGGGCAAAAGTCGTGGCCGACTATGACCGTCTGGAGATGGAGGCCCTCAGACAGTACACTTCGCTCAAACCCGAATACCACGATGCTTACCAGCAAATCATTCTCTTCCCCATACAGGCTATGGCCAATGTCTATCGCATGTATCAGGCGCAGGCCATGAACCTGAAATTGTATGGTGAGGGCAACCCTGAAGCGAACTTCTGGGCCGACAAGGTGGCAGAGTATTTCAAACGCGACTCTGTGCTCTGCGCGGCTTATAACCACGATTTCGCCAATGGCAAATGGAACGGCATGATGACCCAGAAACATATCGGCTACCGTTCGTGGAACGATGATTTCGGACCGCGTGACATTATGCCTCGCGTGCGTCGCCTCGATGCAAAGACCGAGGGCAATGTGTTTGCCGAACGTAATGGCATGGTGGCTATCGAGGCTGAGCATTTTTACAGCAAGGATGATGCCAAGGAGGCGCGATGGACCGTTATTCCCGGATTGGGACGCACTTTGAGCGGTATTTCACTCCAACCATACACCAAACCCGTAGAAGGCGCGGCGTTGACTTACCGTTTCAACACCACTTCTGACATCAAACAGGTGAAAGTCGTTGTTAAATCCACACTCGATTTCCTCAACAAGGGTGGACTGTGTTATCGTGTCACACTAGACGACCAGGCCCCCGTGACCGTCAATTTCAATGAGAATCTCAATGAGGATCCCAAAAATATTTACAGTGTTTATTATCCCACCGTCGCTAAACGTGTGGTAGAAAATGATATCACTGTCAGTGCGAAAGCAGGTGACCATACCTTGCGTATCGAACCTCTTGATCCAGCCATCGTCTTTGAGAAAATCGTCATCGATTGTGGCGGATATAAAAAATCATATCTCTTCGGTGACGAATCACCCCGAAAACAATGAAATGACGATAGTCTCTATAGAGTCTCGACCCTATAGATACTATCGTTCCTATAATTGAATACGAAATGAAAAAACTGCTGCTCATCTTTGCCCTTATTGTCACTGCTTTCCCCGTGCGGGCCGACAATGGCATCTTCTATACTGCTGACAAATTGTCCAGCAGCATGATTGACTATATCACCCAAGACAGTTACGGATATATCTGGGTGGCCACCTTATATGGCCTTAACCGATTCGACGGATATCGTTTCACGCATTATTTCACGGACAAGAACGATACCACCACCTTGTTGGACAATGATGTGACGCGTCTGCTTGTGGACAGCAATCATCGCTTGTGGATAGGTTCGTCCAAGGGCTTATGCAGGTTTGATTACGAAAGAAATGCTTTTGTGCGATATTCCTTCCCGGATGGGGCGGCACGAAGGGTGGAGTATCTTATGGAGGACTCCGAGGGCAACGTGCTCATTACTACGGCAGGTTTCGGTCTATATGCCGTGCGAAAAGGGCAGGATGTTGTCACCCACGAGACTCAATTGGCACGTCGAAAGGAAAATGACTTCATGGGCGTACTTTTCGAAGATGCGCAACACAACATCTGGCGTGGCTATCAGACCGACACCATCACAAGAATCAAGGTCAACAGCCTTCAACCTACTTCGCTCAAAGACTATGCGTCACAACACGGACCGGTAGTCAGTTTCCTGAAGACTGATGCGCGCGGTTTCCTCGCTGTCTGCACTTTTGGCATATTACGATATGACTATGCGTCAGGTCGGCTCGAAGAGGCTGAATATGACATGTCTGCGCTCGGAGGCGAGGTCTCCATACGAAGCGCGCTCATCGACCAGGAGGGCAATATTTATGTCGGCACCTCAGGAAGGGGCGTTTTCATTATTCCCGCAGGAGAGAAACGCCTCATTCAGATGGAGAACAAAGGCGGAAAATATGATATCACGTCCACCAATGTCAATCACTTGTTTGAAGATAAAGACCACAATCTGTGGGTCAGTTGCTACAAGAAGGGCCTATTCGAATTAAGCAAGGGAAAAGATGCCTTCTCCACGTGGAAATTCGCTGACCAGAACTACATCCTCGGCAGTGGTGTGTCAAGTGTAGCCCCGGCTGAGGACGGTGGCGTGTGGTGTACTGTGCAGAAAAGCGGTATTTATCATTTCGACAAATACGGTAAAATCACACCGGCGCTTCATACTCCGCCGGGCGCAAACTGCATTTACCGCGATAAAAACGGTCATTACTGGGTGGGCAGCGAAAATGTGATATATAGTTACAATCCAGTGACAGGCGCGGCCGAAACCCGGCTGAAAGTCAACGGATGGGGCATCAACTGCATGACCGACGATGGCGAGGGCGTGCTCTATATATGCGACTATGGTAAAGGGCTCTGCTCGTTTGACACTTCCACAGGGAAGACACAACAATGGTCAATGTATCAGAAGGATGCGAAAAAAGGATCCTTGTGCAACGACTGGGTCAAAGCGCTTTTGCTCGACAGCCGCGGCATGTTGTGGATTGCCACTGTCAACGGCTTGTGTGTGATGAACCCTGCCGACGGCAATTTCAAGAGTTTCGGATGGGAAGTACAACTCAAGGACGTGCAGTGTTTCTCATTGTGCGAATATAATGGCGAGGTGCTCATCGGCACCGACAGCGGCTTGTATCAGTACCAGCGCAGTCAGAACAAGGTCGTGCTCTTCCCGGGTTCACAGGCGATTGAGAGCAAACCTGTCTATTCCATCGCTTGCTCTAAAAGCGGCGACTTATGGATCAGTTCCGCCAATGGTATATGGCAGTATGAGCATACAGGCAAGCGTTTCATCAGCCATGTGTCGGGCAACGGACTTAACTCGCATGAGTTTGCGCTCGGAGCAATGGTGCATGCCGATGATGACAGAATCTTCTACGGCAGCAACGAAGGCATCGCAGCCTTTTATCCGGATGAGGTGAACGGGAAAATCGATTACCTCAACGCTGAGGTCTATCTCACCAATTTCACTATTGACGGTGAACCGGTCAACTGTCATACGCGTGAATTTGTCATTCCTTTCAGCCAAAATTCATTCTCGATGGATTTCTCGCTTCTCAATTTTAGAAACGCTGACAATGTCCATTATGAATACAGACTCAACGGGGGAGAATGGACTCCTTTCCCACACGACGGGAATACGCTCTCATTCAACAAACTCAAACCCGGAAAATACAATATCGTTGTCAGGGCGACCAGCAATGGCGTCTATACCGACTCCACCTGCTCGCTTACTGTAGTAGTCAGGGCTCCGTGGTATGCTTCCACATGGGCGTATTTGCTTTATGGCCTCATTGCCCTCGCAGCACTCGGTGCGGCATTGTATTTCCGTGAGCGTAAGCAGCGAAATATCTTTGATGAGCAGAAGATGCGCTTCCTCATCAATGCCACACATGACATCCGTTCTCCGCTCACACTTATTATGGGACCGCTTAATAAGCTGAAAAACAGTAAGTTGGAAAGAGAAGATAAAGAAAATGTTGAAATTATTGACCGCAATGCTCAGCGGCTCTTACTGTTAGTCAATCAGATTCTTGATGAGCGCAAAATAGACAAAAAACAGATGCATTTGCATTGTCAGGAAACCGACCTTGTGTCCTTTATAGCTGGTGTTTGTTCCTTGTTCCAATACAATGCCAAGCAGCGCGACATCACTTTCACGTTCGAGCATGAACAGGAGCAGCTCATGGCGTGGATTGACCGTATACAGTTCGACAAGGTCATCAGCAATCTCCTCTCCAACGCACTGAAATACACTTTCGACGGCGGCGAGATAAAAGTCATCCTTACAGGTGAGGAAAAATCGGCAGTCATCAAAGTGGTCGATAACGGCATCGGATTCAAAGATGAGAACACAGAAAGCCTCTTTGAGAGATTCTACCAAGGAAAGAACGCGCGCGACCTTCATATCGAGGGAACGGGTATCGGATTGAATCTCAGCCGTGCCATTGTACTCATGCACGGCGGTAAAATCAAGGCCGCCAACCGTAACGACGGGGTGAAAGGGGCGTGCATGATTGTCCAGTTACCTCTCGGTAAAGACCATCTCAAACCCGAGGAAATTGTCGATGCGGAAGAGGTGAAAAAGACGAATGGCAAGCGACAGGCATCAAGAAATCTCAAAGTGCTCGTCGTGGATGATGACAAAGAGGTGGCACAATACATCAAAAACGAGTTGAGCGACTGGTATCGGATAGATACGGTCTCAAACGGTAAAGAGGCTCTGAAATTGCTCCTGACCAACAATGATTACGACTTGGTCATCAGCGATATCATTATGCCTGAGATGGATGGGCTCACACTCATCAAACAACTCAAGTCTAACACCCAAATCAGCGATATACCCGTTATCCTCCTCACGTCGAAGGCTGAGGCTGCCGACAGGCTTGAAGGACTGAAAAAAGGTGCTGACGCCTACCTGTCAAAACCCTTCAACATGGAAGAGCTCCACATTCTCATCGACAACCTTGTCGATAATGTGCGCCGGCTCAGAGGAAAGTTTACCGGTGCGCAGACGCAAGAGGACAAAGTTGAGAACGTCGAGGTCAAGGGTAATAACGATTCGCTCATGGAACGTATCATGAAGACTGTCAACCAGCATATGCAGGATGCCGACTTCAATGTAGATAAACTGGCCGAAGAGGTCGGGTTGAGCCGCACACAACTCCACCGAAAGATGAAAGAAATCACTGGCATCTCCACAGGTGAGTTTATACGCAACATCCGGTTGCAACAAGCGGCGCGTCTCATACGTGAAGGAAAAGTCAATATCGCACAGGTGGCTTATTCCGTCGGCTTCAATAATCAAACGTATTTCTCTACCGTTTTCAAACGTTATTACGGTATGACACCCACTGAATATGCTGAAAAATCATCCTAATGGCATTATTCCTAAAATCTTATTGCCTGTCTTTCTGCCTATTTTAAGATAAAAAATAGGTATGAAACAAAATCAAAAACCCATGAAACGAACGTTAACATGGGTTTTTGATTTTACACCTATCTTTGCAACATGAATCACAAATAAAAAACATTGATTGTCTTAAAAATTGTACAAATTTAATACAAAAAAAGACAAACGGAATTAAAAACGACATATATTACTTTTTACCAAATCATATTATTAACTAAAATGTATTGCTATGCATGTGAACTTTAGAAAAACGATCTGTTGCGTAGGACTGTGCTCGATTTTCGGGCTCCTCGGTACTGCGCAGGCTGTGGCTGCCGCTCCCGACAATATGTCGGTCAGCGACGTACAGCAGACTAAGACAGTGACAGGTTACGTGGGCGACTCTGAAGGAGCGCTGGTAGGTGTCACCGTGCTCGAAAAGGGTACTTCGAACGGTACGGTGACTGACCTTGACGGTAACTTCACCATCAATGTCAATCAGGGTGCGTCGCTCGTATTCTCATACGTCGGCTACGTCACTCAGGAAGTGAAGGTGGGCAGTCAGTCCAGCTTACGCATCATCCTTGAAGAGGAAGGCAAGAGCCTCAACGAGGTCGTCGTCATCGGTTACGGTACACAGCGCCGTGAGGCCGTCACTGGTTCGGTGGCTAACATCGGTGGTGAGAAACTTAATCAGGTGGCTGCTTCCAACGCAGCACAGGCCCTTCAGGGACGTATTGCTGGTGTGCTCATGACACAGACTTCTTCACAGCCCGGTGCTGAGATGCAAATCCGCATCCGTGGTCAGCGCTCGCTCAGCGCAAGTAACGACCCGCTCATCGTGCTCGACGGAATACCTTTCATGGGTGTGCTCTCCGACATCAACCCAGCCGACATCAAATCAATCGACATTTTGAAAGACGCTTCTGCTACAGCTATCTATGGTAGCCGTGGTGCTAACGGTGTCATCATCATCACTACCAGCAAGGGTTACCAGGGCGCTCCTGCCAAGGTGTCTTATAATGGTTATGTGAGTTTCAAGACCGTGTTCCATGATTATCCCATGATGGACGGACCTACCTATGTGAAGTTCCGTCAATATGCCGGTAAATATCAGAACTCTCTGTATGAGAGCGACGATGTCAACACTGACTGGCAGGATCTCTACTACCAGACTGGCATCAGCCACAACCATGACGTTTCCGTTTCTGGCGGTACCAATGGCGGCAGTTACAGTTTCGGCGCTGGCTACTATCATGACGGCTCAGTTGTTCCCACACAGGGTTACGACCGTATCTCTCTTCGTGGTAACTTCGACCAGTACGTGGGCAAATATTTCCACTTCGGTCTCTCCACCAACAACAGTTACCGCAAGACTCAGGGCGTGAATAATATATATGGTGTGCTCAGCATGCCGCCGATTGTGAGCCCCTACGACGAGGAAGGAAACCTCAGAACATGGGTGTCTCTCCCCGCTGACGACCAGGTGGTCATCACTAAGGACAAAGTGGAAAGTTGGAAAGATGTCTGGAAGAATGACAATAAGGGTATCGGTTCATACAACACTATCTTCGGTGAGGTGAAGTGCCCGTGGGTCGAAGGACTCAGTTATCGCATCAACATCGGTCTCAACTACCGTTCCAACAAGCACGGCGGTTTCACCGGTACAGGTGTCAACAACAAAGACGCTACCGCTATCAACAGCGGCAATCAGAATGAGAACAGCACCTACAACTGGGCTGTGGAAAACCTCATTACCTTCGATCGTACATTCAATGATGTGCACAACCTCAACATCGTAGGTATGTACTCCGCTGAGGAGACCACTTACGAGTCAACAGGCGCAAACGCACAAGGTATCTTCAACGATGCATTCCTTTACTATGCTCTTGATCAGGCTTCTGGCGAGGTCAACCTCACTAATTACAACTACTGGAAGAGCGGTCTCGTTTCTTGGATGGGTCGTGTGATGTATTCTTATGACAACAAGTATATGATTTCTGCTGCCCTCCGTTCCGACGGTTCTTCACGTCTGGCAAAAGGTCACAAGTGGCACACTTATCCCGCAGTCAGTGTTGGTTGGAATATCCACCGCGAATCATTCATGGAAGGCATCGACTGGATCAACAGCCTCAAACTCCGCGTCGGTTATGGTGAGACCTCTAACCAGAGTATCAGCCCTTACTCTACACTCGGTGGACTGGCAACACGTAACTACAACTTCGGTTCTACCTACAAACCCGGTTTCTTCGTCAACGCTCTGCCTAATGAAGAACTCGGATGGGAGTACAGCAAGACTTGGAACTTCGGTCTCGACTTCTCTCTCTTCAACGGACGCCTCTATGGTAGTTTCGAATACTACATCCAGAAGACCAACGACATCCTGCTCGATGTGTCTCTGCCTTCAACCTCTGGTGTAAGCAGCTTCACGGGTAATATCGGTAAAACCGAGAACAAAGGTTTCGAGTTCACACTCAATGGAACCATCCTCGACAACAAGAACGGATGGACTTGGGATGCAGGTATCAACCTCTATGCTAACCGCAACAAACTGGTCGCGCTGGCTTCTGGTCAGGAAGAGGATGAGGCCAACCGCTGGTTCGTAGGTCACCCCATCGATGTTATCTACGATTATAAGAAAATCGGACTCTGGCAAAAGGACGATCCTTATCTGGATATCCTCGAGCCCGGTGGAAACGTGGGTATGATTAAAGTGTTATATACTGGTGACTACAATGCTGACGGAACTCCGACTCGTGCCATTGGTCCTGACGACAGACAGATTATCAGCATGGAGCCCGACCTCATTGGTGGTTTCAATACATCTGTTTCTTACAAGCACTTCGACCTCTCTATCATCGGTGCATTCCAGTTCGGTGGTAAACTGATATCTGCTATCCATTCTTCAAACGGTTATCTGAATATGCTTTCAGGCCGTCGCGGACAACTTGATGTCGATTACTGGACAGAAGACAATACGGGTGCCAAATATCCGAAACCCGGTGGCATCATGAGCAGTGATAACCCCAAATACGGTAGCACTCTCGGCTACTTCGATGCTAGTTATCTGAAGATTCGTACCATCACTCTGGGTTACAACTTCGAGCACCTCAAGGCTGTCAAGGATCTCGGCATCAGCCGCCTCCGTCTCTATGCTACAGTGCAGAACCCATTCGTGCTCTTCTCACCGTTCACCAACGAGAGCGGACTCGATCCCGAGACCAACTCATGGGCTAATGAGAACACTGCTGTGGCTTATAGCGAATACTCTGGCAAGCACCGTCTGCCTATCGTGGGTTACAATACACCTGCTACGCGCAACTTCCTCTTCGGTGTTAACGTGACATTCTAATTGACAATATAAAATTCAGAATATATAATTCAGAATTAATCATTGACAATTGATATTCAAATGAAAATTTTAAAGCATATAACAATGAAAACGAATATATTCAAAAAATGGGGTGTCGCATGCCTTCTCGGCGCTATGCTGCTCACATCATGCTCTGATATTCTCGACGAGGAACCGCGCAGCAAACTTGCTCCTACGTTCTTCAATACCGAGATGGGTATCGAGGGCGGTCTGACTTCGCTCTATGCACACCTTCGCTATTTCTATGGAAATGGCTATTGGCTCAATATCTGTGAGACTGGTACCGACGAGTATACTTGGGCACAGTCAGCCGACGGTAACTTCAAGGATGCAGACCTCTCAGGTGTGGGTAACCTCACTGCTAATACAAGCCGTTCAGACCTCCTTTGGGGTAATGCTTTCGCTAACATCAATACCGCCAGCGGTGTTATTGAGAATGGTACGGCTGCCGGAATGAGTAATTCACTCCTCGCTGAGGCTTACTTCTTCCGTGCTTTCGACTACTTCCTCCTTGTGCAGACCTTCGGTGGTGTGCCCCTGGATTTGGGTGCTGGTGAACTGAAGTTCAACACATCTACGATTCGTACCTCTGTCCGTAACACGGTGCCTGAGGTGTATAAGGCTATCTTCAGCGATCTTGACTTTGCTGTCAATAATCTTCCCGACGAACCCCGTCTGGCTGGCACGGCTACGAAAAACCTCGCACGTCTCTTCCTCGCTAAGGCTTATCTGACCTTCGGATGGTGGCTCGAGAATCCCAATGGCATTCCCACCTATCCTGAGTGCGCACGTCAGGACCTCAATGGTCATGATGCAAAGTGGTACTTCCAGCAGGCTTATGATGTGGCCAAGACCGCTATCGACAATCCCGCCAAGTATAAACTCATGGATACATTCTATGATGTGAACGTGGCTACCAACGATCGCAATTCCGAAATCATGCTCTATGCCGACCACGACGAGAACGAGAAATATGGTAACGGTGGTGCTGGTTATGGTTGGGGTAGCGGTGGCTCACCCGAGAACTTCGCTTACTGGATGACGACATGGAACTACACCGAGATGGTCGCTCCTTATAAATACACCGATGACAAAGGTAAAGAGCAGTCTGGTACGCTCAACCCCGTACAGCGTGAGGCTGTGCAGGCTCTCGGACGTCCTTGGACTCGTATGGCTCCTATCACTGACAACTTCGTAGCAGGTGGTGTATGGGAAGATGCTGTCAAAGAGATGGACTCTCGTTACGATGCAACCTTCACTCTCCGTTATCATACCAACTGGGTGAAGTCTGGTAGTACTGTACCTTTCGTGTTTGGTGCTAATAATATGGAAATCAGACCGGGTGAAGTGTATTTCAGCTGGGTTCCTGAGAGTGAGGATGGCAACATCAATTATACTGGCAAAGACGGTAAGTTAGGCTTTGGTGAGATGGCAGACCGTCCCGACTACGTTGTCGCTGTCAACCACATCAGCCGTAAGAAGTTCCCCATCAACTGGAAACTCGGTATCTACCGCACCGACAACGGTTCTACTCTCGGTAGCAAGGTCAACGGCGGCAGCCCCCGTCCGTTTGTGGTCGCAAAATTCTCTGAACTATACCTCATCGCAGCCGAGGCTGCTGTGAAACTGGGTAAGAACAGCGATGCACGCGACATGGTGAATGTGCTCCGTGCTCGTGCCGGTAAACAATCCTTCAACCAGAATGATAATGTGAAACTTGACTCTCCCATCGACAGAAGTGCAGACATGACCGCTGCTACTCCTGCCACCATCACCATCGACTACATCCTCGACGAGCGTAGCCGTGAATTCTGGGGCGAGGGATACCGCTGGTTCGATCTCGTACGTACACAGAAATGGGCTGAGCGTGCTTCTGTTTACCACATCGCTGGTAGTGGATATACTGATAAGGATGTTGAGGAATTCCACCGCACTATCAACCCCGAGCATTATCTCCGTCCGATTCCGCAGGGACAACTTGATGGCATGGAGATGACCAAAGAAGAGAAAGAGGCTTATCAGAACCCTGGTTATAGAAACTAAGATTTGCTTTTCTATTCAGATACAGTTATTAGTTTTTAGGTCTATGAAGAGAGGGACCGTCGCAAGACGGCCCCTTTCTTTGTTTGAAATTACAGGTGTTCTTTCTTTGAAATAAAGATGTTTGTAAATAGATTGTAAATTATTGAGTCCGCTAAAGATTACAACTCGTCTCAAGGGCGTCAGCCGTTTCCTATCCTTTTCCAAAGGAGGGGGTGCGGCTGTTTGTAATTGAATGAATCTAAACTGTTTAGCTGTTTGTTCCTGATAGATATTATTGGTGTCCGCTAAAAGACTGAAAATCATCTCAAGGGCGTTAGCAGCTCCCCTCCCATGTAGGGAGGGGCTGGGGTGGGGTCAGTAACTTGTTGATTTTAAAAATTTTATTATCAAACTATAAAATTACATACCCCGCCCCAGCCCCGCCCCTTAAGGGGTGGGGACCTGACTGATGCCCATAAGCCACATTGACGGATATTACCTCAAACTACAAGTGTTTATTGGTCATCGGAGAGTTTACAAATAAGTTTAGCGGACACCAATAAATAGATATATGTTATTGGAGTAGTAACCATTCCCTCTCCTCGGGGAGGGTTAGGGAGGGGGCTTTAGGGGATTTAATTAAATATAATATACAACCCTATCATCACGGCAAACAATGCCGCCCACAGTCCGATGACCCATTTCGACTGTTTCTCATAAACGGGTGTAGGAATGGCGTGACGCTCACCGTTTTTGTCTGCGAGCGACACGATGACCATCATCGCTGCCAATATCACAAACAGATAGAACGACAGCAGCATGAAATGCGGGAAGAATCCTTTCAAAAACTCCGGTGGCCATAAATACAACACGCCCACAGTCAAACAAAAGGCTGTTCCGGCTGTCAATGCCAGATTGGCTGCGCGTGTGGTCGTCCGTTTCCAAAAAACGCCCAACAAGAACACTGCGGTCATCGGCGGAGCAATGAACCCTAATACCGACTGGAACACATTAAACAGATTCAGCCCTTTGATGCTGTCGATGGCGACAGTTAGCGCGATGGCGATGACCGAACCCACTACGGTCACGATACGGCCGATATGGTTGATGCGTTGCTGACTGGCTTCCGGGTTGAATTTCTTCACATATATATCTATCGTAAACACCGTACTCAGCGCGTTCAGCGCAGAACCGATGGTTGATACCAGACAGGCGGTCAGTACGGCGAATACCATTCCCACCATTCCCACGGGAAAGAGATTTTCCACCATCGTCAGATAGGCCTCGTCGGGATTGCTCAAGGTGGGGTAGAGGGCGAAACAGATGACACCCGGCAGGATATATAAAGGCACGTCTAGTATCTTCAGCCAACCCGTAAAATTGGTGCCTTTCTGACCTTCT
>JAEEGL011320893.1_pt1 | contig 19691 bp, 17 predicted proteins | sample 9134231 | NCBI WGS metagenome assembly JAEEGL01 (sample SAMN16246548, study PRJNA631951) | gut metagenome | biome: gut microbiome; feature: rumen; material: fiber-attached | host: Bos | place: Iran: Karaj | collected 2018-10 | reverse complement strand
GCCAGCGACCTGTACGGGGCCGAGCGCATCATCGCCACCATTCCGGACGAGGACCTTGCCCGGCTGGCGTCCAAGAATTACATCTCCCGCTGGCTCCTCGCCCGCGGCCTCTTCGATATCGGCAACCGAATTAAGAAGAGCAATTTCGACAACCAGGCCGAACGCCGGACAACCACCGTACGTTCCATACGTGATTACCGGATGGCGCAAGGACTGGGCGTGGTGGCACGCTTTGAACCGGAGCGATACAACGACGCAATCCGTTTCGCCCGCCTGGGCGAGGGTTCGCTGGGCGGCAAGGCCCGCGGCCTCGCCTTCCTGAACCAGATTCTTCAGCGGTACGACCTCTATGACCACTGGGAAGGGGTTCGCGTGCTGGTACCCAGGACCCTCGTCATCACGACCGAATTCTTCGACCGGTTCATCCTGGAGAACGGCCTCCAATACGTCATCAACGCGGACCTTTCCGACGAGGAAATCCTCTCCGAGTTCGTGGCCTCCACCCTGCCCCGCGCCCTGACAGACGCCTTGCGGATCTTCATCCGCCACGTCCGGAAGCCGCTCGCCGTACGTTCCTCCTCCAAATTGGAAGATTCTTATTATCAACCGTTTGCCGGTGTTTATTCCACCTATATGGTGCCCGCCACGGAGAACGAGGACCAGCAGCTGCGAATTATCTCCAAGGCCATCAAGAGTGTCTATGCCTCAGTCTATTACGCCTCTTCCCGAAGCTACATCACGGCTACGGGCAACGTCATTTCCGAAGAGAAGATGGCCATCGTCCTGCAGGAAATCTGCGGCAGCGAGGACCACGGGCTGTGGTTCCCCACCCTGTCCGGCGTGGCCCGTTCGCTGAACTTCTACCCGGTGGGTTACGAGAAGCCGGAGGAAGGCATCGTCCGGCTCGCCTTCGGACTGGGCAAGGCCGTCGTGGACGGCGAGCAGACGCTCCGCTTCTCCCCCGCCTATCCCGGCCACGTGGTCCAAACCTCCACACCGGAACTGACGATGCGCGAGACCCAGCAGTATATGTACGCGCTGAACCTCAAGCCCGAAACGTTCAAGACCTCGGTCGATGACGCCGTGAACCTCGAACGCCTCCGCATCGCCGACTGCAAGGATTTCCGAAACCTCGGCAAGGTGGTTTCCACCTTTGACTTCGAGAACCAGCGGATGGTGGACTCCCCCATTCCCCGGGGCCCCAAGTTCGTCACCTTCGCCCATATCCTCCGCTACGGGACCTTCCCCCTTGCGGACATCCTGAAAGAGCTCCTCGCCATCGGCCAGAAAGAGATGAAATGCTGCGTGGAGATCGAGTTTGCGGCCAACCTGGACAAGCCTGCCGACACCGCCAGCACCTTCCACGTCCTGCAGATCCGGCCAATCTCCTCCGACAGCCTCTCCGCCGAAGTGGACTGGACGCAAATCGACGACAGCGGCGCTTTCCTCCGCTCCAGCAGTGCCCTTGGCACCGGCTGGGTGAAGGATGTCCGGGATATTGTCTATGTACCGGTGGACCGCTTCGACAAGATGGAAACCGAGGCCATCGCCGCGGAAATCGCCGCCCTGAACACCCGGATGCGGGAAGAAGGACGGGGGTATGTCCTCATCGGCTACGGACGCTGGGGCACCAGCATCCCTTCTCTGGGGATTCCCGTCAAGTGGAGCGACATCTCGGAAGTGAAGGCCCTTGCCGAATGTGTCCTGCCGGACTTCCGCATCGACCCCAGCCAGGGCACGCATTTCTTCCAGAACCTGACGTCTTTCAATGTGGGCTTTCTCCACGTGGACCCGTACGCCCGTCCCGGAGACGGCTTCGACTGCTCCGCCCTGGACGCCCTGCCCGCCGAGTACGAGACGAAATATTTGAGGCTCATCCACTTGGACGAGCCTCTCAGGATCTGCATCGACGGCCGTAGCGGTCGTGCGTTTATGTCCGTGAAGTAATTACTTCTCTTCCTTCGGCGGCTGAGGCGGCCAGGAGAAACGCTCTCCGGCAACCGGTTCGCCCATTTCGGAGGCTTCCTTGTCGGCCTCATCCAGCTTGAAGACCATGAACGTCGGGTTCTCCTTGGTGTAAGGAGTCCAGCCGATGCCCGGATCGCCGGTCTTGGCGAAGTTGCTCCAGGCCGTGATTTCCTTCTCGGCCAGATCCCAGTCGCCCTGGGTCCAGGGACGCCAGCAGTGCTTCAGGGACTTGAACACGTACCAGAGGTCAGAGGAGTGGAAAGCGCCCTTCAGGACATACACTTTCTGGCTGCCGTCGTCCGGGAGCGGACGGGCGAACTGGTAGGCGTAGCACTTGCCGCCCGTCTCTTCATGGTTCAGGGCGAAGTTGGCAATGCCTTCGGTCATGTTGCCCATGTCGTCCTTGGTGAAGCCCATCATATAAGGGACATCGGCCAGGGAGCCGTCCATGGCCGCCTCGTCAAAGGATTTCAGGGAGACGTAACCGTCCACAATCGGGGCGCCGGTCAGGGCACGGCCACCGAAGAGGCCGCCCATGGGGGCGTCGTTCTGCTTATTGGCACCGTTGTAGATGGTGCTGAGGGCGTAGATGGTCTCAGTGCCGGCGGCACGCATCTTCTGGAGGTCGGTCAGGCCGGCCCAGTCGAGGATTTCCTTATTGGCATTCTGGATGTCTTCGAGCGTCTGCGGGCCAAAGTTCATCGCAGCACGGGGGGCAGCGCCGGGTGCGCCCGGACGGGCCATCGGACGTCCACCCATACCGCCCATGCCACCGGCGCTCATGATGACCGCCTTGTGGAACAGGCCGCGGGCGAGCGGAGACTCGACGAGGGTGCGGACGGCACCGCCGCCGGCGCTCTGTCCGAAGATCATCACGTTGTCGGGATCACCGCCGAACTGTTCGATATTCTCCTTGACCCACTTGAGACCCTGGATCATGTCCAGGACACCGTAGTTGCCGGAAACGCCGTGCGGGCTCTCGGCAGCCAGCTCCGGATGAGCCAGGAAACCAAAGACACCGAGGCGGTAGTTGATGGACACAAGGACCACGCCGTGCCTGGCAAACTCTTCACCGTCGAATTCGGGCTCGGAGCCCCAGCCTTCGCGGTATCCGCCACCGTGGATCCAATAAGCGACAGGGAGTTTCTCACCCGTCTTGCCGGACGCTGTCGTCCAGACGTTCAGGTACAGGCAGTCTTCGCTGCACTGGGCCTCCTCGCCATAACCCCATTCGGTGAAATAACCGCCGGGATAGTGGACGGCCTGATAGCCGGGATGGCCGAAACGGTCGGCCACCATCACGCCGTCCCACGGAACGACGGGCTGCGGTTCTTTCCAGCGAAGATCTCCAATGGGCGGCGCGGCGTAAGGGATGCCCTTGTACGCGACAACGCCGGGGATGTCAGTCGTTACACCTTGGACCTGACCGCCTTCAATGGTCAGGACCGGGCACTTCGTTTCAGTCTTGCAAGCGGCAAGAAGCAGGGCCGAAGCGGCCAGAAGAATGAACTTTTTCATATCAGAAAAATGTGGTTTGTACAAAGGTACGGAAGAATCCTACCGATGAATTCCACAGATAAACCAAAACTTTTCAAATTTACTCCAAAAGGGAGCACTGCTTTGCCAGGAATGAATCCCGTTCGGCGCTCCAGCCGGGTTCGAGCCACATCGCATGACCGCAGGTCGGGACGCAATACCAGCGCTTTTCGGCAGAAGCCAGGTTGTTGAAGATGGAGAAATTCGTGTGAGGCGGACACGTGGGATCCTGAAGGCCGAAAGCCATATAGGCCGGACACTGCACGCGCGGGGCAAAGTTCTTGATGTCGAAATAGGACAGCACCGTAAACAGGGAATCCCGGTTCAGTCCCTCTGCATCAGCCGTTTCCAGCACTTCGTGGACAGGCCACCAGACAATCTTCGCGTAATCAGGATAGTCACCGAGGAACGGCACGGCCGGAGCGATGGCCTTGATGCGGGAATCCAGCGCGGCCGCAGCCACGGTGAAGGCCCCGCCCTGGCTTTCTCCATAGGCGACCAGGCGGTCCGGATCGGCCTTTTCCAGAGACGCAGCGAAATCCACCGCCCGGCGGACGTCCGCGAAGGCCCCCCGATAATAGAAGGTATCCCTGGACGATAGCCCACGGTCGATCCATCGGTCCTGCCCATTCTTGAAGATGCCCTGGTCGCGTACGCTCACGAGAAAGTCGATACGGTCAGGAGCGGCGTTTGGATCGAAATAAAACGGCTCCGCCCCGTATCCCATGTACTGAACGTACACAGGATACTTCCCTTCCGCCACGGGGATGGACACGATACCGCCCGCAACAGCTCCGCCAAGGGAGGGATAACGCACTTCGTAGCAAGTCCTTACGTCATTGGAATACGCCGGGACAAGCGTCCATTCCGGCTCCAGCGGAATCTCTGCCAGTTCGGTCAATGTCTGCTCCCAGAAGGCGTCGAAATCCGGCTGCGCATCCGGCATGGAAACCACCGCATCCGGACGTACGCCGATGTTGAACCGTACTGAATCACGGAGGCGCACTTCGTAAAAACCGGGCTCAAGACGTCCCAGCCTCACCCGGATTGTGCTGTCCGGGCGAACGGTAACGTTCCTGGATACGACCACCTCCGGCTCATCGGCCATCAGGGAAAGATCCCTGACCAGCTGGAACGTAGCCTGCCCCGGTGACGCGTTCACATGGGTCCTGAGCGTATAAGGGCCCTTTCCGGTAAACAGCCAGCCCAGGTCCGGAACGCTCTGCCCAGTAGGTTTCTCGACAGGGTTGGAACAACTCAGGAGACAAAGGCCCGTCAGGCAGGCCAACAGGGTGTTACGGTTCATATTCAATGGGTTACAAAGTCTTTTGGTAGTGGCACTGCAGGACGTTCTCCGAAGGGCCATGCCAGTTGTGCATCCCGTTCCCCAGGCAATTGCGCCAGACCTTACAGTCGGCGCAGCGTCCGGTCCGGGCCCAGCTGCGGTCGCGGAAGTCACCGAACCGCTCCTCCCACACCTGATAGAAATTGTCCTGGTAGATATTCCCCTGCGAGAACCGGTCCCGGTCGATGTTGGGACATCCGCAGATGCGCCCGTCGATGAGAACGGAAGCGATGTTGATGCCGGCGCGGCAGAAGTAGCGGGTGTCGCGGACCTTCTCTTCGTACCGGCCCAGATAGCCCTCACAACTGAATGTGACCTTCATCGTCCCGCCATCCTCCCGCTTTTTCCGGATGAATTCCATCAGGGAAACGAACTCTTCATCGGTCAGATGCATCTCGGGGTCCGTCGCGGCGCGACCGATGGGAATGATGGTGAAAAGCCGCCACTGCTTCAGGCCCAGATTCGACAGAAGTTCGTAAATATCAGGCAGTTCCTTCAGATTCCGACGATTCACGCAGGTAACCGCATCGGCGTTCAGGCGGGGTTCTTTTGCGAAGAGCCCGATGGCCCGGACCGCCCGCTGGAAACTGCCCGGACGTCCCCGCATCCAGTCGTGGGATTCCTCCATTCCGTCCAGACTGACGGTCAGCGCCCCCATCCCTGCCGACATCAGGCGCCCGTGCATCGCCTCGTCATAGAACCAGCCGTTGGACACCATTCCCCAGCCGAAACCGCGACGGCTGATTTCCCGGCCCACCGTCTCGATGTCCGGTCGCAGCAGCGGCTCTCCGCCGGTAAGGACGATGGAAAAGTCCCTGGGCTGACGGGGTTTCGGAATGGTATCCAAGACACCCAGGAAGTCTTCGAGGGGCATGTCCTTCTCCCGGCTCTGCACGGAGCAGTCGCTCCCGCAGTGCCGGCAATGGAAATGGCAGCGCGTGGTACACTCCCAGAACAGGTAGTTCAGTTCGTGGACCTTCGTCTCATTGGCACGGAAAAGACGGAACAGCAGCGGATTCACGGAATTCGTTTTTACAAAGATAATATGCTTTCCCGCACAATCTTGCATTTTCTTTCGTATCTTGTGCAAGATTCCGGTCCTTCAAGCATTTAAGGGACAAAACGACGCTGATATGAAATGGCTGCACAATCTGATGAAGGGAGTATCCCTCACGGGAGCGCTTTTCGTTTTCCAGGCCTGCTACGGCACTCCCTATGACGCAAGATACGACGCTCCCGGCATGGCTCCGATGACCTTCACCCTGGTCGACCATGCGACCGGAAAACCCTTGGAAGGCATCCATGTCCAGGGTAAGGAAGTCAGCAGAGGGAGTTTCCAGGATCTGGGCATCACGGGCACCGACGGAACCTGCCGGGTCCAGATTCCCTACCTCAAGAACCAGGAAGGTCCTTTCCTGCGTTTTGAAGACACCCAGGGGAATTTCGTCGTGAAAGACACCACCCTTGCCGACCTCCGCGACCGCAACATCCTCGTCAAACTGCATTCCAGTCTATGAGGACACCACTGGCCGCCATTCTGCTCCTGATCCTGACAGGAGTCTCAGCCTATGCCGGCGACGGGGACACGCCCTACAAGAAGGGATTCTCCCTTGAAATCGGCGCTGGTCCGGGCCCGGTGCACATCCGCTTATCCAACGTATCCCCTTCGCTGGGTGACAAATATGCTTTGGCCGATAAAGGGCTTACAGCAGACATGAACGATGCCTGGTATCCCGCCCTGAGCCTATCCGGCATCTGGCGCACGGCGCCAAGGTGGGAAATCGCCCTCACCGGAGGAGTTTCCTGGTGCCACCATAAACTGATCCGGCACGAAGAATTCGGCATCGACCCCTACGGAAACACCCGCTATGACCTTTCCCAAGGGACTCCGGCGGGAGAAACGAATTCCACACCCGTCTGTTCCCTGACCTTGCAGGGACGCTATCTGTGGACACCGCAAAAGAAGGTGGAACTCTATTCAGCCTTCGGCCTGGGCCTGACAACGGCTTCTGATTACATTCCCATTCCAGCACTCACCCCCATCGCGCTCCGTTTCGGCGGTAGGCACTTCTACGTCTTCGCAGAAGTCGCCCTCAACCCCATCGCCCTCCTGGGCCATGGCGGCTTAGGATGGAGATTCTGAGGCGCTTACAACAGGAAAAACAGGGCAACGCCCGTCATACTGACCACAACGCCCAACACCTCGCGTGCCTTAATGCGCTGGTGGTAGATGAATGCGTACGGAATCAGGATGAATACCGGCGTGAGTGCCATGAGCGTAGATGCGATGCCGGCCGCCGTGTAGCGTACCGCCATCAGCGAAAGGGACACGCCAAAGACAGGGCCGAATAAGGTCATTATCAACGCATAACCCAGACCTTTCCGGTCGTGCGCTGCAGTCCGCAGATCGCGGGTTTTCCGCTGCAGGGCCATAAGGATCAGGAAACCGGCACCTCCCACCACGGCGCGGATCATCGTGGATGCGAAAGGCAGGAGCGAGTCCATGCCGGCGGGCGCATCGGCCGGAACCGCGGCGGCATAATACTCCATGCCCACCTTGCTCAAAACCAGACCGACGCCTTGGCCCAAACCGGCTCCAAGACCCAGCAGAATGCCTTTCAGCGGCAGGGTAAACCGGACATGGCGGCCCTCCCCCCGGCTCAGGATGGAAATGGCGATACCGCAAAGGGTGACAGCCATTGCCAGGGCGGATTTCCAGGAAAGGGATTCGCCCAGGATGGCCCAGCCGGCGATGGCGGCCATGGGCGGAGCCAGCGTCATGAACAGCTGGCCGAAGCGCGCCCCGATGGACAGGTAGCAGTTGAACAGGCAGTAATCCCCGAACACATAGCCCACCAGGGCCGATGCCGCCAGCCACAGCCAGGCTTTCCCGTCGGCATAGACCGGATAGGGATGGCCGGTGAAGACCCACAGGATCGCGGCCAGGAATACGGAGGCCAGCACGAGCCGGATGACGTTGGCCGTCATCGACCCGAGCCGGTGGCTGGCCTTGTCGGCAAACAGGGCCGTCACCGTCCACGATACCGCTACGATGAGCGATATGATTTCGCCAAGGTGCTGCAAGGGTTAACGGGGATACTTCTTCAATTGGACCGGAGCGGAAAGATCCTCGATCAGACGGATTTCCTCGGCGGAGAAACCGGTGCTGTCCAGCGCCTTGAGGTTATCTTCGATCTGGGGCACGGAACTCGCGCCGATGATGACCGAACTCACCCGACGGTCGTTCAGCAGCCATGCGAGGGCCATCTGCGCGAGGCTCTGGCCGCGCTGAAGGGCCAGGTCATTGAGGCCACGGATCGCTGTCATCATCTCGGGCGTAAGCATGCTTTCACGCAGGAAAACGCCCTTTGCCATCCGGGAATCCGCCGGTACTCCATTCAGATAACGGTTCGTCAGAAGACCCTGCTGGAGCGGCGAGAACGAGATAAAGCCCGTTCCTGTCTCCTCACAGAGGGGCAGGAGCCCGCAACACTGCGGGGCGCGGTCAATGATGTTGTACCGGTCCTGGTATAGCAGGCAGGGAACGTCGTGCTCCGCCAGGTAGCGGAAAGCCTCGCGGGCCTTGTCGGCGGGGTACCGCGAGAGGCCGGCATAGAGTGCCTTTCCCTGTCGGACGGCATCCACCAGCGCCTGCATCGTCTCCTCTACAGGCGTATCCGGATCATAACGATGGGAATAGAACACGTCCACATAGTCCAGCTTCATCCGCCGGAGGCTCTGGTCCAGGCTGGCCATCAAGTACTTCCGGGAACCGAAGTTGCCGTACGGACCGGGCCACATGTCCCAGCCGGCCTTGGTGCTGACGAACAGTTCGTCGCGGTAAGGACGGAACGACGCCTCCATCAGCCGGCCGAAATTCTCTTCGGCGGTGCCATATTCCGGCCCGTAATTGTTGGCCAGGTCAAAGTGGCAGATACCCTGGTCGAAGGCATAATGAGCCATCGCCTTCACGTCCTGGAAAGGCTTGTGGGAACCGAAGTTGTGCCAGAGGCCCAGGGCCAGCACCGGAAGCTTGACACCCCACTTGCCGGAGTGACGGTACTCCATCCGGTCGTACCGGGCGGGCGAAGGGGAATATACGGGTTCAATCATATAAGGAGATGTATTACAGTTTAATATGGCCGGAGCCGGAAGTATGGCTCTGGATGCTGGTGTAGGAGAGGTCGCCGGAGATGGAACCGCTGCCGGAGGTGGTGGCGGAAACGTCGCGGCACCGGCCGTTGACCACAATGCCGCCGGAGCCGCTGGTTCTCAGGCCCAGGTCACCGTCGACAGCCAGCTCGTGAAGGCGGATCCTGCCAGAACCGGAAACCCGGGCGGAGGCGTTGCCGGAAGCGGTGAGTGCCTCGATGTCGATGCTGCCGGAACCGCTGGTGGAGACTTCGGCCCCCACGCAGGAGACGGTGGCGGCACGCAGGGAGCCGCTGCCGCTGATATGGGCGTTGAAGTCCCGGCTGTCAATGTCGCCCGTCCGGATGTCCCCGCTGCCTGAAACCTTGAGGTTCAGGTCCTTGGAGGCGTGGAGAACCCCCTCGTGAATCAGATTACCGCTGCCGCTGACTGAGAGGCTTTCGATATCGGGAGAAGTAACGAAGACGCGGAGGATGAGCTTGGGATAGCGGCCCTCTTGCAGTTTGAGCTTCAGCTGGCCGCCTTCGACCTCGGTCAACACTTTCCCGGCAAACTCTTCCGTACTTTCGATCCGGACCTCCTGCTGGTTGCCCTGCACATAGTACAGGTTGCAGGGAAGGCTGGAAACAATGGCGTTGAACTGCGCCACGTCGCGGACCTCGGTATAGTCGATACCCTCTTCGGTGCAGGTACCCACGAAGGTACCGTTTCCAATGATGATGCAGGAGACCGCCATCAGCCCGGCGGTAAAGGCAAGCAGGAGTTTCTTCATCGTAACAAGGTTAACTTATTCAATGGCAGATACAAAGATAGGAAAAGAATCCATATTCGTAAAAAAAGCGCTATCTTTACTGACGATGAAGAACATCTTCCTCATACTTCTGAGCACGGTCCTTGCCTGCTCCTTCCGGCCGGAAGGCTTGAAAACGGGAGACCTGCTGTTCTGCGGATATCCTGAAGTGCAGGACGAAGGAACGGCCGCAGGAGCCATCGCCGCAGCGGTGGGGAACATCATCCACGTCGCCATCCTGGAGGTCGACGGGGACGAGGTCTGGGTCATCGACGCCACGATGAAGCGCGGAGTGGACCGCCACCCGCTCGACACCCTCATCGCCGACTTTACGAAAGAAGACGGACAGAAGCCGACCCTCGTGGTAAAACGCCTGAAAGAAGGCTTTTCCCAGCAGTTTATCGACCGGGCGAAGACGTTCCTGGGGCAACCGTATGACTACTATTTCAAGGCCGGAAACGGGAAGATGTACTGCTCCGAACTGGTCCAGGAGTGTTATCGGAGCCCGGACGGCAAGTACCTGTTTGACAGCAAGCCCATGAATTTCAAGGATTCTTCCGGGGAGTATCCTTCCTATTGGGTGAATCTTTACAAGGAGCTGGGCGAACCTGTCCCCCAGGGAGAACCCGGAACGAACCCGCAGGACCTGTCCGACTCTCCCCTGCTTGAAGAAGTTCACATAAGCCTTATTCCCATGTCCCGCTATCCTGAAAACCAGAAAGTGAGAAAACCCGCCGTCGCCGGGACGTTCTATCCGGCATCCGCGAAAGAGGTCAAATCGATGCTGAGCCCCTGGCTGCATCCTTCCGCCGACGGTCCTGCCCCGCAGGCTGTCATCGTCCCCCACGCGGGGTATGTGTTCAGCGGCGAGGTGGCGGCATCGGCCTTCAACCGCATTCCCAGGGGACACGCGTACAAGCGGATCTTCCTTATCGGGCCGAGCCACCGGGTGGGGTTTCCCGGCGCAAGCGTCGACACGTTGTCCGCCTTTGCGGAAACGCCGTTGGGAAAGGTTCCCATCGATGTTTCCCTGGGACAGGAACTCATCCGGAAAGGCTTTACCTGCCTGAGCCAGGCCCACGACCGGGAGCATTGCCTGGAGGTCCAACTGCCTTTCCTTCAGATGCTTTATGCCGATGTTCCTCCCATCGTCCCCATCATCATCGGAACCGAACGACCCGCTGTCCTGAAACAGATCGCCGGGATCCTGGAGCCGTATTTCACGCCGGAGAACCTGTTCGTCATCAGTTCGGACTTCTCCCATTATCCTTCCTACGAGGATGCCAAGGCTTCCGACCTGTACCTGGCGGACACCATCACCTCCGGCGGCGTGGAAGAATTCATGAAAGCATTGGCCTATATCCGGAAGATGGACTTTGTCGGTGAAGATACCGCCGCCTGCGGAGCCTGCGCGATTGAGGTGCTTCTGTCCTTGATGGACGCCCAGGGGCGGAATTCATTCGTGGCAGAGCATGTAATGTACAGGAACTCAGGCGATTCCCCGTACGGCGACAAAGATCGGGTGGTAGGATACAATGCCATCGTTTTCAACCGGTTGGAAAAGCAGGATGAACACCTGTTCCATTTCTCCGAAGCCGAGAAGAAGTCGATGCTGGCCACGGCCCGCTCATCCATCCATTCCGCCCTCGGTCTGGATTTCGACGGGGACGACACCCCCGTCGGCATCCTGAAAGAGAAAGGATACGGCGTGTTTGTGACCCTTCACCTCAACGGCCGGTTGAGGGGCTGCATCGGGCGGTTCACATCCCCGTCCACCCTTCATTCCACGATCCGGGAGATGGCCCGAAGCGCCGCGTTCTCCGACCCGCGCTTCCCGTCCCTTTCCCGGGGCGAGGCACCCAGGATTGACATCGAGATCTCCGTGCTGTCCCCGCTCAAAAAGATTTCTTCCATCGACGAGTTCAAGCTGGGCCGCGACGGTATCTATATGATCAAGGGCGGGCATCACGGGACGTTCCTCCCCCAGGTCGCCGAGGAAACCGGCTGGACCACGGAAGAATTCCTGGGCCACTGCGCCCGGGACAAGGCGGGCATCGGCTATTACGGGTGGAAGGATGCCGACCTCTATACCTATCAGACCGAGATTGTTAAGGAATGACGGAGGCCCGGTTCTATACCGCATCCGAAGGTGGAGTCCAGTGCCGGCTTTGCCCCCATCACTGCCGGATCCAGGAAGGCGGGCGGGGCCTCTGCCGCAGCCGGGAATGCCGTGACGGCAAACTGTATGCCCTTTCCTACGGACGTCCCTGCGCATTGGCCATCGACCCGGTGGAGAAGAAACCCCTGAACCGTTTCATGCCGGGAACCTATTGTCTCTCATTGAGCTGCACCGGATGCAACCTTTCCTGCCGATGGTGCCAGAACAGCGACATTTCCCAGGTATCTCCCGAGGATGCGGACAGTTCATGCGTCTCCCCGGAAGAGATGGTGGATCTGTGCCTCCGACGTGGACTTCCCTCCATCGCCTACACCTACACAGAACCTTTCACCTGGTGGGAGTATATGTATGACATCGCAGTCCATGCCCACGAAAAAGGCCTGAAAAACATCCTGGTTTCCGCCGGTTATGTGGAGAAAGAGCCCCTGCGGGAACTGATGCCGTATCTGGACGCCGCCAACATCGACATCAAGGCCCTGGACGACTCTTTCTACCGCCAATACTGTGGCGCCACGCTGTCCCCGGTGCTGAATAACATCCTGTCCATGAAGGCTTCCGGGGTCCATGTCGAGATTACCAACCTTCTCGTCACCGGCCTCAACGACTCGCCGGAACAGGTGGACAGATTATGCCGGTGGATAGCGGAAAACGGTCTGCAGGACGTCCCGCTGCACCTGAGCCGGTACTTCCCCAGATACAAGATGCGCGAACCGGGACCTACCCCGAAACCGACACTCCTTGCGGCCCGGGAAACTGCCCTGGCAGCCGGGATCAAAACGGTATATCTGGGCAATGTTTGACAAACAGATCATGAACCCTATGACGAAAAGAATACTTGGGCTGCTCTCCCTGAGCGTCCTCCTCCTGAGCGGATGCGCCCGGCGCGAAGTCCGCATCGAAACGCCCGAAGGGACACTGGTCCTGCAGCCGCTCCTGGACAATGCCATCCGCGTACAGATGCAGCCGAAGGGATATCAAGCACTTCCAGAACTCGTTTATACAGAGAAGGTTCCACGAGCAGACTTCTCCGTCACACGCAAAGCCGGAACCGTGGAAGTGCGCACCTCGCAGATGACGGCGAGATATGACACGGATGGGACGCTGACCTTCTATGATGCCGTCGGCAGACTGCTTCTGCAGGAAGCCGCGGGCGGAAGGATCCTCGCATCGGCACAAGTTCAGGGTGAACCTGCTTTCGCAGCCACCCAGCGGTTTCTCTCTCCCGAGGACGAGTTCCTTTTCGGTACGGGCCAGTTCCAGGATGGGTTCCTGAACGTACGGGGGGTTACACGCCGGCTGACGCAGGTAAACACGCAGATTGCCCTGCCTTTCATCCTGTCCAACAAGGGATACGGCCTGTTATGGAACAATTATGGCCTGACGGATTTCAATCCGGCGGACCATTCCGTCAGCCTGACCGCCGTCGAAGAAGACGGCAGGACTGAGACGGTCGATGCGACCGGCACTTCCGGTAACCGGCGGGAGAGGAGGATGTTCAATACGTTCCATGGCAGCATCGACCTTCCTGAGAATGGGACGTACGGTCTCCTGCTGGATGTGGGGCAGAAGATGGCACGACGGCATTACGTGGCCGTCGACGGCAAACCGGTCGTGGATGTCTCCAACACATGGCTGCCGCCCACCGCTTCGGCCGTCGTCGACCTGACCGCAGGAACACACGAGATCGTCGTGGAAGGCGTCCGGGACGATGAACCCGTCATCCAGTGGCGGAAGGTGGATGATTCCTTCACCTTCCATTCCCCTGTCGCCGCGGCGCTGGACTATACGGTCTTCGCCGGGACGGCCGACGAGGTCATCGGCGCATACCGAACGCTGACGGGGCCCGTCCCGGAGATGCCGGACTGGATGTTCGGCTACATCCATTGCCGGGAACGCTATCACTCCCAGGATGAGATCCTCGCGAACGCTTCCGGGTTCCGGGAACGCGGGCTTCCGCTGGATGTCATCGTCCAGGATTGGCAATGGTGGGGACCCACCGGCTGGAACTCGATGGAGTTCGACCCGGAGAACTATCCCGATCCCAAGGCGCTGACGGATTCCCTGCATGCGATGGGAACACGGTTCATGATTTCCGTCTGGTCCAAGGTCGACAAGGCCTCAACCCTGGGGAAACGGCTGGAGGAGAAGGGGTTTTATATCGACGAAACCGACTGGGTCGACTTTTTTAACCCCGATGCGGCTGCGTTTTATGCCCAAAGTTTCCTGGACAGCCTGGCCCGTCCTTTTGGTATCGACGCCTGGTGGTTCGACGCTACTGAACCTGAAAACGATGACCTTGCCGGACGGCGCATAGGCAAGGATCAAGTCCCCGGCGAATGGTACCGGAATGTATATCCGTTGATGGTTAACCGTACGATGTATGAGGGACTTTCTAAGGCCGGGCTGTCGCCGGTCATCCTTACACGGAGTGCGTTCCCCGGCGCGCAGCGGTATGGGGTGGTCACCTGGTCCGGCGACGTGGGGAACGACTTCGGCACGCTCCGGCGGCAGATTGCCGGCGGTCTCGGGCAGATGGCCTCCGGGCTGCCCTGGTGGACCTTCGACGCCGGCGGCTTTTTCCGCCCGCGCGACCAGTACGGTTCGGAGGAATACCAGGAGCGGCTGGTCCGATGGGTCCAGGCGGCCACCTTCCTCCCCTTCATGCGTGTCCACGGATACATGAGTGAGACCGAGCCCTGGCACTATTCCCCTGAAACCTATGGGATCATTGCCTTTTATCTGGAACTGCGCGAGAAGCTGAAGCCCTATATCCTGGATTGTGCCGCAAAGGTGTCGAAAGAAGGTTACACGCTGATGCGTCCGCTTGTTTTCGACTTTCCCGAAGACCCGGAAGCCCTGCGCCAGGACGACACCTTCATGTTCGGCCCTACCTACCTGGTCCATCCCGTAACGGCGCCCGGCGTTACTACCTGGCGCACTTACTTACCCGCCTCCGAAGGCGGCTGGCGGGACTACTGGACGGGTGAAACCTACGAAGGCGGCACCTACGTCAACGTCTCCGTTGACCTCTCCTCCATCCCGGTTTTCGTCCGGCTGGATGAGTCCGGAGCCGTTTTCTCCTTCTCCTCCCTCAATTCTTCCAGATAGCTCGCCGTGATGACACCGGAGGGCAGGGCGATGATGGCCACGCCGAAAAGGGCGGACAGCATGCTGACGAAACGGCCGATGTCGGTCACGGGAATCATATCGCCATAACCTACCGTCGTCAAGGTGACCGTCGCCCAGTAAAGCGCGTCAAAGAATGAATCAAAAGTCGGGACACCGGTTACCGGATTGACATGCGGCTCTGCGTTGAACATGACGAGGGCCGTCAGGAATACATAGAATACTGCGATTCCCAGAACGGTCAGGAGTACGTCCTTCTCCTTCCGGATCACCCGGCTGAGAACCCGGAACTTATCCGTATAACGGATGAGTTTCAGGAGTCTGAGCGTCCTGAGCAGCCGTGTGACCCTGACCAGCTTGAAACCTTTCCCGATGATGCTGAAGACCGGCAGGATCGACAGCAGGTCGATGATCGCCCAGCCCGAGATGGGGTAAACGAGAAATGACCAGCCTTTCTTTCCCAGCCGGTAATCGGCGGTAATCCAACGGAGGAGATAGTCCAGGATGAAGAGCGAGACCGTAACCATCTCGATGATGTGGAAGGTTCTCGTCTCATGGACGAACATCAACGGGATGATGCTGACCGCGATGGCAACCATCATCAGGACGTCATAAGCGACGCTGACCTTGTCTTCGCTTTGTCCAGGCTCGATGATGGTGAATAATCTTTTTCTCATGACTACAGTATTGTACGGTTCCCAGTCAGCAAATATACGGAATCTTTGCAGAAATGGAAAAAAGGCTTACTTCTCCTGGCTTTCCGCCTTCCCCTGCTTCTCCAGGTGCGGACCTTTCTTGGTAGTGATCAGGATGACACCGTTGGCACCCTTCACCCCATAAATGGCGGAGGAGGCATCCTTCAGGACGTCCACCGAATAGACGTCGTTCGGATTGACAAGATTGAGATCGCTGATTTCCACGCCGTCCAGGAGGATGAGCGGCTGGGTGGAAGAATTGATGGAATTCTTGCCGCGGATGATGATGGAATTGTCGGGGCCGAACTGGACGCCGGCCACCTTGCCGCGGAGGTATTCGTACATATCGGTGTAAAAGACATTCTCCTCCTGCTTGACAGAAGAAACCGAGTAGGACAGTTCGCGGCTGTCCGCTTCACCGTAGCCGATGTTGACACGCGTGTCCTTCTTCCGAGCCTCGTCTTTGTCCTTGGTTTCGACCAGGATGACACCGTTCTCCCATCCGGGATACTGCTGAACTTCTTTCACGCTGCCGTTCCTGACGACGGTGATGCTCTTGATGGAAGCGGGACTCAGTTTCTTGAATTGCTTCTTTGTGATCTGCTTCCCGTCGACGACATAGACAGGTTCTGTCTGATCGGTCGTGGCCCTGATCCGAATCCGGGGGGAGGACTCAGGAACAGGAGCTCCCTCTGTCCGGATCTCGTGAACCCGGACGGGGCACTGCGTGGAGGTAACGATGTTGGTAACCTCGTATGATACGATCTTCTTGCCTTCGAGTTGTGTTCCGTCAAACTTTTCAACCGGCTTGCCGTTGATGACATAATAGTTGAGGGTGTCCGCGGCCGATGTGGGCGACGCTGCTTTCAGGATACCATTTCCGGCTACGAAAGCGAACAGGAGGGAGAGAATGAGGGATGACTGTTTCATGGCTTGACTTATTGATTGTTATATGCAAGGAGCGTCGTGGTACCTTCGGCCTCATTGCATTTCAGAATATACGTGCAGGTGCTTCCGTCCTTCAGCCGGGCGGTCAGGATGGCGTAGGAATCCATCGGGGTGGCCACGATGGAGTCGATTTCCCCGATGTCCAGCAACATCATCTGCTGGATCCCTTCGGCAATCTGGACAGGCGTCAACAGGTTTTCGGAGTCCTGCTGCCCCGGGACGAGCCAAAGCAGGAGGGCAATGGCTGCAGCACACGCGGCCCCGGCCAGGGCGGTCCAACGGACGACCTTGCGACGCCGCTGGCTTTCATTCTCCGCCAGGATCCGGTCGAACTCGGCTTCACCCTCGTCCAAATACCGTTCAATCAATTCTCGTGTTTCTATATCCATGGTCATTTCAGCTTTTTCAATTGTTCCATCATCTTCTTGCGGGCTGTCGAGAGCGACACCTTGACACTTGACTTCGGCCGGCCGGTGGCGGCGGCGATCTCATCGAGCGACAGGCCGGATTCGTTTCGGAGGGAGAGCAGTTTCCGCTGACTGTCGGTCAAACCCTTTTCCACGATGCCCCGGATGGTTACGATGTCCATCTCCTCCGTCCCGGAGGAAGCGGAAACGCCCCCGGCTATCGACAGGTCTTCCATCGGCTCGAACCGCAGGTGACGTCTCCGATATCTTTCCACACAGCAAGTCTTCGTAATCTTGACGGCCAGCGCTTCGGCATCCCGGATGGGATAGCCTTTTTCCGATAACTGCCAGAGCGTCACCAGGGCATCCTGCACGATATCCTCCGCCTCCCCGTCGCATCCGGCAGCCCGGTTGAAACGTTTTGCCAAAGCAATCAGTTTGTCCCGGACACGGTCGGAAAGATATGCGAATTCCTGCTCAGTCATAATGGTCTTCACTATAAAGGTAGCAATAATCCGCAAAAAGTTAATCGGTTTTTGCCGGACATTTCATTTACTCTCTGTATCCCTCATATTTGTTATCCTCTTGTCAAAGAATTCGTATATTTGGACTTTGATTCAAAACGGGAATATGGAAACGAATAAAAAGAAGGCTCTGAACAAATTCCTGATGACGCTGGCGGCCACTACGGTCTCCATCATACTTACCTTCGGAACGACGGCCATTGTCGAGCGCAGGAAGCAGAAGGCCGAAAAAAGGGAGATGGTGATGATGATCCTGTACGACATGCAGGAGACGCTGAAAGAGTTGGAGGGGTGCGACCGGGAGATGAACTCCTTCTTCGATGTCCAAGTGGATGTGGTCGCTCATCCGCAGCGGTTCGAAAGCAGCCTCTTGTCCCTGGAAGCATCTGTCCCGACTTCCGATTTCACCACTACGACGGAGAATATCTTCAGATCCAACATCGAGACCATCCGGACCATCGGAAACATTCTCTTCGTCGAGACCGTGTCTTCCTTCTACGACAACCGGAGCCGTTACAAATCCACTGTGGTGGAGGCTTTCTTGCAGCACGCCATGTCTGCCTTGCAGGAATACGACAGCCTGCGTGATTTCGACTCCCCCAGTTACCTTTTCATCAGCCAGGCCTTACTCAGGAACTTGCGAAAAGATTTCGACCATTGCAAACTGATGATGAAAGTGACGGATAAAGACCTGGAAGTCTTCAACCTCCAGCATCAGAAGTTTTTGGAACAGACCAACGAGAATGTTACTGAAGAAGTCCTGAAGATCTCTCGCGATAACCTGCAGCGGAAAGAAAGACTTCAGCAGGCCCGGGAAGAAGGGCGGTCTCACGGTCTGTGATTGCCGCTGAAATATGAACACATTTCCCATGAAAAAAACGATAATAATCCTCTGTTGTCTGCTGTCCAGTATCATTGCCTTTGGACAAGAACCCATGCCCCCGACACTGAAATGGTGTAAATGGGCTTTCCAGCAGATTCCCGACCATAGAGACATCTCAGAGGTGGATGCCGAGGCTTTTTCCAATGACTTCCGCGCTCTTCTCAAGGTTGCCTTCACCATTGAAGACTGGGAGATCGAAAAATATCCGGGAGAACTGGGCGGCTGGGAATTCCTTGCCTATTGGTATGCCGGAAACGGTGATTCTCCGTTAGATGATCCGAACCATACTGTCCAGTATAAGGTGGGGAAAGTACAAGACGGCAAAACGACCGTAGACATTTCTATCCACACTCCCGGTTGGCTTCCTTACGGGCCGGATTATCATCGCTTCACCATGTGCCTGATCTTCGAAAACGGAGCCTGGCGGATTGACGACTGGCTGAACAAGGATTACGAAGAACGGGGCTTTGAACCATCCATGAGGAAAGACCTGAAAAGTTATGTCAGATACTTCGAAAAGGAGGTTCCTTAGGGTTGGGCCTTGCCCTGAAAGAAGGTCTTGACTGGAGAATCCGCTTACATTACCCAAAAGAAAGAAGGCTCGCAATCCGCTGATTTAACGCGTCTTACGAGCCTTCCGTGTACCCGCAACCGGAGTAATATCGAACCAATTCCTGGAAGATCCGAAAAGGATTTGGGCACTTAGAGACGTTATTCCTAATCATTAATCTCCATTCCACGAATGAATGTGAACGATATTGGTTATCTTTGATGCAGGATAATCGGAACCCGTGGATTTACAAGGCATGAAAAACGAAATGAATCATATCTGGAGGCAATTGGCGGCCGTTATACTGGGACTGCTTGGTTTCTCATCCTGTGAAAGAATCGGCTGGGGTGTCTGTATGTATGGCGAACCTCATGCTGACTTCAAGGCTCTGGGAACGGTCCGCGATGAAAATGGCAAACCTATCGAAGGTATTCGGGTAGTCATTCGGCAGCATCGGCATTATGAGAATACCTCCGGTGTCATTTATGACCAGAACGACTGGTACGAGAATGACACCCTTTATACCGATGACAAGGGAGCCTACCAGTTAATCCGGTCCGTATTTGAGAGTCCCAATGACGTCAAGAT
>JAEEGL010984837.1_pt1 | contig 19691 bp, 17 predicted proteins | sample 9134231 | NCBI WGS metagenome assembly JAEEGL01 (sample SAMN16246548, study PRJNA631951) | gut metagenome | biome: gut microbiome; feature: rumen; material: fiber-attached | host: Bos | place: Iran: Karaj | collected 2018-10 | reverse complement strand
GTGTCAAGTATTGGCTTAGTCTCTATCAATACAATATATAAAGCCGCCGACGATGCTCATGCTGAAGGCTTGATGAAAGAATTAAAAGGTGACGCTTTATACTCTTATATTCGAAATCAAGTTGCTGATGATTTGAAAAAATGGATCAACGGAGATAGTGCAAGCTCTTTGGAAGCTGAAATAAAAAAGACGGCAGGTGGTGTTGCTGAAGGATATATTGACAAGTTTGTAGATTTGGTTATGTCCAAGTCTCCTGTTGAAGGAAGAATGCCTGATATTTCAAACGAATTAAACAATCTTATGCAGCGCTGCAGATCAGATATTAATAAGAATCTAATGGGACAATTCAGTAGTGCAAAAGACGAATTCAGAGATAGCATAGCTAACGCATGTAAGGCTGGTGCAGATAATCTGAAGAAAACGATAAATGACCAGCTATCGAAATTTGGAGAATCAACATCTGAAGAAAGCAACCCTGGCCAAAGCCTTCTTTCTTTCCGCTATAGTGATTATTTACGTTTCTTTTTAATGGTAGGTTTGTATACCAGCCATGAAGGGATCATTTACCGGACAGCGGATGTAATACAAGCAAATATGGGAATGAAAAAAGCAGGATTCCGGTTGTCGAAATCCGGTGCGTATGTAAGCATAAGCGGAGAAATTAAAGCAAACCCTTTGCTTTTAAGTTTACAATTGTTCTCCGACAAGACAGAAAATGTTTTATCCGATACCTCCTGGTATCAGTATAAATTTATTAAAGTGAAAGGATATTAATTGTGAAAAAGACCTTAATATTATGTTTTATGCTGTTAATGTTGGTAAGTTGTTCCTCAGAGAAGCCTAATAACGAAGCGCCGAACAACGAGACTTCAAATGAAACATCTCAGGAGAACAACGAAATAGATCATTCTGACAACAATGCATATTCTGATTGGGATACTTATCATATGAGTGTCGGAGATGATTTTGGTGTTGTATATTATGACGGGCCAGGCTGGGGACCTGCCGAAATCGGCACTTCCAGGGAATTTACACCTAGTGCAGATTGCTGTGTACTTTTTACCGGATGTTTAGAAAACCTGGATGGTAATGATCTTTTTGAAACCGCAACAAAAGAAGCGCTTTTTGATATGAACTCTATTGTAACCGCAGACTTTGTTGAAACTTCGATGCGCGAAAATAAAAAGATTAACAGTTATGACACTATCCATTTTGCAGGAAACATTCATGATACAAAAAAGGATCGTGACATGTACATTACAGGTTATGTATTTGAATATGCCGGTGCTGCATGTGGCGTATTTGGAATTGTTTATGACAAGAATCTGCCACAAGATCTTATTGATTTAGTAAATGAAACAACTGACCACATGATCACTACTGTAAGAGACAGTGAATAATCATCATGGAGAATCGATTATGGTAAGAAATAGTAACATAGAAAAAGGGGTACTGACAATAGAGGCGACTATTTCGTTGTCTTTATTTATGTTTGTAATCATTATTCTGCTTTCCATAATCAATATTTTTACAGTCCAGGCAAGGATGCAGGTCGCTTTAAATACCACCGCAAAGCAGATCTCTCAATACAGCTATATTTATTCGCTTGTTGTAAACGGTATGCATTCTGATGCGGAGAAAGGGGGAGAGCCTGTTGACAACATTGACAAGAATTTAGGACAGATTGTTTCTGAGATTAAAAATCTCGGAGGTAATGTGAGCGAGTCAGGATTAAGTGCTGTTTTAGATTATGATTATTCGGCTATTAAGAGTTCTGTTGATTCAACCGCTTCTTCTTTCGAGGCAATTGTAGATGATCCGACAATTCTTGTATATTATTTGGCTAATCAAGGAATGAATCTTATACAGGATGTTTTGATTGAACGAATTACGCCGCTTCTTATGAAGGGTAATCTGCGAACAACCAAGGATAAAAACAGTACGGAAACATTTTTAAAGCAGGCAAGAGTTATTGAAGGTTCAGATGGAACTCGGTTTGGCGGTTTAGATTTTTCTGATTCGCAATTTTTTACGGATGGCAGTTATGATATCAAGCTTTCAGTAAAATATGGCATTAAAATCATTCCTTTGATTCCTGTTGATATTGAATATCATTTCTCTCAAGTCGCATATACCGAAGGATGGCATGTAGATAACAGCTTGTATAAAGACGCAAAGAACAGTCCGGGAACTCAGAATGGGAATGCGAAGGAAAACAAAGATAAAGATAAAGACAAAGATAAAGAAACCATAGAAAACACCGAAGGCTTCTGGGGCAAAGGTGTTCATGAACTCATTCGCAGCGAGGCGATCAAATATTATCTTGGTGAAGGATATGATAAAACAAGTGGGTTGTCGAATGCTCAATTATATAATGTCAAAACAAACGATCTTCTCTATATCAGCACAAAAAATCCATTTATCATACCGAACCATAAGGAACCACCGGAATACTACGATACTGTAGATGATATTCCGGATTCAGATATAAAGGATTCGCTTCAAGGTTTGATTGACAGTTTGAATTTAACATGCACCGAATCATCAAGAGTGACCATTGAGAACGGCGCAATTATTGATTTCGGGAACAACCATCCTAATGGTCATCTTGTTGTGGTCATTCCGGAAGATCCGGGTTTATGGGAGAAATATATGGCAATTATTGACCAGCTGGATCTTAAAGGTGTTGATTTGGAAATCGAACAAGGTTATGGCCTTGGCGCAAAAACAATTGAGGTTCCAGAGGGGGAATGAATTAATCGGAGATTTATGAACTGGCTGATTGAGATTGTGTTTATGCTGATCATGACAGTATTTGCATATGCAATGTTGTTTTGTTATGAGAAGGATAAGAGATTTATAAATATACCGATCGAAGAAATGACAAATGGATGGAGAGAGTACTTCTTTCTGTTTGCCGCCGAATTGTTTGTTGGCATCATAGTTTTGGTCTTCGCATATATTCATTCATACACGGTGCTTTCTGTCTTGAATGTTTTATGCCTTGCGCAGCTGCTTCTTCCAGTGGCATATATCGATTACAGGAATAAACTGATTCCGAATCAGATGCTGATATGCATGCTGATCGTCAAAGTCATTCTGCTTGCCTTTGAGCTGTTCTTTCAGGAGACTGATCTTGTGAATTATATGATTAGCTCGGGCATCAGCATTCTTGTTTTCTGCGGCGTCTTTTTTCTTATCAGCCTTGTATTCAAGAACAGTATCGGGATGGGAGATGTCAAACTGTTTGGCGTTCTGAGCATCTATCTCGGCCTGTATGGGACGCTTCATGTCCTGTTTTATGCACTGATCATCACGTTTTTTTATGCCTGTTTTCTGCTTATCACGAAGAAAAAGGACAAAAAGGATGAGATCAGTTTTGCGCCGATGGTCGCTTTAGGAATGCTGGCTTGTGTCATTCTGGGATTGTTGTAGGTAAGATTATGGTTATGGATAGATTCTATTTAAGGGGGTTGTATGAAAAGTCATAAATTGCTGATTCCTTTACTGATAGTGCTGTTGTTTGCTGTTTCTTTATACTACATGGTATCGAATGCTTTCTCTACAGCGAGTGATTATAACAGATATCTGAAGGAAGCAAGAGAACAGGCAAAGGTCGGCACAGTTTCTGCGTTAGATTATTATCAGAAGGCTTTGGAAATCAATCCATCAGCGGATATTTATGTGGAAGTAGCCGATTACTTTAAAAACAACAATTACCCCAACGATCTGATCAAATGGTGTAAAAACATGATCGAGACTTATCCTAAAGACAGCAGAGGCTATGAATATATCGTTGAGGCATATCAGAAAGACAAAAAATATGATAAATGTTTTGATTACTTGTTTTCTGCCTCCAGACGGAAGGTCACGTCTGAAAAACTTGAAGAACTGAATAGATCCTTAGAATATGTATTTCATTTTGATTACACGCGTTATGACGATGTTTCTGTTTTTTCCAATAATCTGTGCGGTGTTTCAAGTGAAGGAAATTGGGGATTCATTAATCGTTATGGCGTCGGAAGGGTCAGAACAGTGTATAAGGAAGTCGGTGTTTTTACCAGTTCCGGATACGCACCTGTCGTAGATCAGAACGGAAATGCGTATTTCATTAACAAAGAAGGAGAGAAAGCGCTGGCTACACAGGACAAATACAAGAAGTTTGGCAATATTTCCGATAACATTTTTCCGGCTGTGAATGCAACAGGCAAGTATATTTACCTTGAGACGGATTTCAGCAAAAACAGCGAAAATACGTATGATTATGCTTCAACATATAATCTTAAAGTAGCCGCTGTAAGAAAAGGCGAAAAATGGTCTCTGATCGATTCGAACGAGAAGATCATCCTTGATGATCTGAAAGATGTGGTCCTGGATGAGAAAGAGATCGCAGCCAGAAATGATCGCTGTTTTGTCAGCAAAGACGGTTCAAACTATTTTATGGTCGATCTGAAGGGCAACAGGATCGGCAATGAGACTTATCAGGAAGCGAGACTGTTCAATGATTCGACTTATGCGGCGGTTCAGGTAAATAACAAATGGGGCTTTATCGATAAAGAGGGCAATTATTTCATTAAACCGGAATATGAAGAAGCCAGATCATTCTCCAGCGGTCTGGCAGCTGTGAAAAGGACCGGTGAATGGGGTTTCATTGATGAAAACAACAAGCTAGTGATTGATCTTCAGTTTGAAGATGCGAAGGATTTCAATGCTAAAGGAAGCTGTTTGGTCAAATATGACGAAAAATGGCGTTTGCTTGAATTATACAGATTGAACAGGGAGGATGAATAAAATGCCAGAAAAAATGAATATTGAATATCTCGATGGAAGTACGATTTTAACTTATACATTGGATGAAAAAGACGAGATCGATTATCTCTCATCGGAGATGTTGAAAAATAAGGATCTGAAAGAGTTTTTGCCGATGTCTTTTACCCGAATGGATACACAGCGCAATCTGAATTATGATATCACGGGTTTGACTTCTATCCATGAAATCTTCATGGAAGGCGGTACTTTTAAGAAACTGTTCAATATTTTCAGCGGTATTATCGATTCGTTGAATATGGTCGATGAATACATGCTGGTAAAAGACAGCATTCTCCTCGATGACAATTACATTTTTGCCGATGGAGACTATGCGACAAAGATGGTCTGTCTGCCGATCAAAAACATCAGCAATAATAACCCGGATATTCGCCGTTTCTTCAAAAACATCCTTATCGATTATTTGTTTGAAGAAAACGAGAATCAGCCATATATCCGCAGAGTTGCTGCGTTTCTTAACAGTGACGAATTCAATCTGGATGGATTAAAAAAGCTTCTGAAATTGATCCAGACAGAGAATATGGGAAGAAAATCTGTTGCGCAGCAACAGCAGATTATTGCACAACCTGTTTCAGAACCATTAAAGGAAGATGTCAAACCGGTAATCCGCAATGACGATAATGACAAAAAAGAAGATGTTCCTGTTCATTTTGAATATGAATTGGATTATGCAAAAGATCTGAACTTTGACTCAGACAAGGAAGAGAAGAATGATCGAACAGATGCGGAAGGAGAGGAGAAGATGTCTCTCATGTATCTGCTTCATAATTTCAGCGGCGAAAATCTGAAAAAGTATAAAGAAGGAAACAAGAAAGGCGATCCATCCGCAAAGAAGTCGAAGCCTGAGAAAAAGAAAAAAGAGGAAAAGGCTTCCAAGAAGGATAAAAAATCAAAGACAGCGCTTGAAATGAATTTTGCCAAGCCGGGAAAAGAAGAACATCTGGAAATGAATTTCGCGATCCCTGGAAGGGAAGAGAAAAAGAGCCAGACTGATGTTATGCCGATTGTTGATGAGGCAGAAAAGAACGCACAGGAACTGCTTGATCAGGCAAGATATCAGTATGAACAGCAGATGAAAAAGGAAAATGATGTTCCGGTAAAAGAAGGTTTATACAGCAATTATCATAATGATAATTTTGATGAAACGATTGTTTTGGATGACGGCTTCGATGATGAAGCGACAGTTGTTCTGGCTGAAAACAAGAATATAAATCAGAGACCGACCGCTTATCTGATTCGTAAGAGAACCAATGAAAAGATATATATCAAATCAGATTCTTTCTCTTTGGGAAAACAGTCTTCAGAAGTTGATTACTGTATTCCTAATAATGCGACTATTTCCAGATGTCACTGTTATATCAAATATGAAAATGGAACATTCTATGTGATGGATAACAATGCAAAGAACTTTACCTATGTCAACGGCGATAAACTTGAAAGCAGAGGAAAGAGTCCGATCAAGACAGGGGATACGATCAAACTGTCGAATGAGAATTTTGAATTTGTGATTGATTGATATGGCTGGATACAAGGCAGCTTGCATTAGCATGCAGGGACCGGTCCGCAGAAAGAACGAAGATAATATCTTGTTTAATTGGAACTTTCTGGATGCGGATCATAACGGAACGGACGGGCTGTTATATATTGATGAAGAAATCAGAGATAAGGCGGTCGTTTTCGGCTTATTTGATGGTATGGGCGGTGAAACAGGCGGAGAATATGCATCTTTTTTGGCCGCGAGTCACTTTTCCAAACTCAAAGAGGAGGAAAGAATAACTGCCGATCTTATCGGGGAGTATTATAAGAAAGCAAATGATGCAATATATGATTATGCTCAAGAGAACATCGGTAGATTTTCAGGAACCACAGCCAACCTGCTGATATTCAATACAGATTCTCTTGTATACAGCAACATCGGCGACAGCAAGACCTATCTTTATCGTGATGACGAATTGAGGCAGCTGTCAAAAGATCACACCAATGAAAAACTGCTGAATCTGCAGGGAATCAGAAATCGAAAACCGGAATTGACACAATGTCTGGGGCTTGACAGCGAAGAGATACAGATAGAACCGTACATTGATACCATTAAACTGAAAGATCAAGATCTTTTATTGCTATGCAGTGATGGGATTACTGACATGGTTGATTTGAGCAGCAAAGAAGATCTTTTTAAAAGCGATGTTGATGTCATTGTTTCGGAGATGGTCGAAGAAGCATTGAAAAACGGCGGCGAGGATAACGCAACTATAACGGTTATAAAATATTCAGAAAAGGGGATTTGATTGATGAATTTTGATGCAGTAATGAATGAATTGGAAAAAGTCATTCGTGGAAAAAACGATGTTTTGATGAAGATGCTTCTTTGTATCATTGCAGATGGGCATATCATCATGGAAGATATTCCTGGAACAGGAAAAACAACGATAGCAAAGGCATTTTCTAAAGTACTGGGTTTCGAGTCTAAACGACTGCAGTTCACCAGCGATGTCATGCCTTCGGATATTACCGGATATATTACATACGATAAACAGACGGGCCAGAACAGATTTGTCAAAGGTCCTATTTTTGATACCAATATCTTTCTGGCGGATGAGATCAACCGTGCTTCTTCGAAATCTCAGGCAGCTTTACTGGAAGTAATGGAAGAGAGACAGGCGACGATTTCCGGCAATACGATCAAGGTTGAAAATCCGTTCTGCGTCATCGGAACGATGAACCCATATGTTTCGCCTTTGTTCGGAATCAGTGTTCTTCCTCAATCACAGCTTGACCGTTTCATGGTCGCGCTCAGCGTCGGCTATGCAGATCGGGAAGGTGAAAAGAACATGATGAAAGACAGAGACATGGCCGATCCTTTAGACAGCATTAGAGCAGTCACATCGAAACAGGAGATACTGCAGGCAAGAGAAGAGATAAAGCGTGTTTATGTAGATGATGCGATCTATGATTATATTATTGAGCTGGCGCATAAGACCCGTGATCACGAAAAGATTCAGGTCGGCATTTCACCGCGAAGCGAATTGATCTTATCAAGGCTGTCTAAAACCAAAGCGTATTTTTCAGGCAGGAATTATGTCGTACCGGAAGATATTGATTCAGTGTTCATTGATTCATGTATTCACCGTATCACTTTGAAATCTCAAGAACTGACGATTATCTCCGATGAGAGAAGGCAGATCCTTACAGATATCATGAATAACACTAAGAAACCGAAATTGTTGAAGAAAGCATGAATCCATGATCATCCTGTTTTTGTTGCTGGTACTGCAGATCAAATTTGACTATCCGTCACCGATGATAGATTTTTTGTTATCGCTGACTTTGATCTTATGTGTCTTGTCCATTCTGTTTACAGTCATTTCATCTTTTTTTATCAAGATAAAGGTGATTCCGGAGAAGGAGACTTATTTTGTAGGCGAGGATCTGAAATTCAGAATCGAATATGAAGGAACCGCTTTGAATCCTTCGGTCGATCTGATTGTAAAGCAGTCCTATCAGCAAAGAAAGGAATCGAAGAATCGTGTTTTTCGGAAAATCTACGCCAATCAGAACAATGAAGTTGTTATAAATGATCTGAAGGCGGGAAAAGCATATATTCAAGTTCGTTATCTGGTATGCAAAGGATACTTCGGTGTTTTTCGTTTCTTTAAAAAAACCGATAAAAAATATGAATTTCTCATCATCCCCCGTCCGGAAGAGGTTAATATGAATTCATTAAAAAAGATCATTCTTCACGGAGACGGAGAGATCACAAATTTCAAAGGAGATGATTATACCGAGCTGTACGAAGTCAGAGAATTCCAGGAAGGCGATGACCTGAAATACATGCATCGAATGTTAACAGAGAAATTTGGAGAGTATATGATCAAAGTCGGGACCGATACGCAAAGGGTCATATATATATACGGTTTTGAAAAATGTGACGATTTTGATACCGCGGTAAAACAGTTGAGTCAGATCTTGTACATGTATTTTGATATAGTAAAGGAACAGGAACTGTATTTCTGCATTCAGAACGATAAGGCGTGGAAACTTATTCTGAATGACGGGCAGATAAGGGAATTTATTGATGAGGTGTATTCGGAGTATGCAATCGTTTAGAGAAAATGAATCATTGGTTTCAAAGTATCTCCTGATGTTTCCGCTTTTTTTAATGATCGCAGCAGACTATCTCTTATCATTGAAAATATTTAACGCAGCGATCGATTATGCAACGTTGAAATTATTCGTTTATGCTTCTCTGGCTCTGTCTGTCCTGAAATGCCTTGTGAGCCGCTGCGGAAAATGGATCAAAATAACCGTAATGGTGATTTCTTTCGCGGTCTGTCTTTATACTCTTTATTATGTTTTCAAGCCTTTTGTCGATCCGTTCTGGACCATCCTGAACGAGACTTCATCGCAATACAATGTTTCTTTATTCAAGGCGTTGTTTTCACATGACTATTACAATGCGGTAATTGATTATTTATATACTCAGTATATCGGCGATTATATAGATCACGTAGTCATTGCCGGAGTTTTTGTTGTCTATAATCTGCTGTTCGGACTCTGCTTTATCAAGAAATGGACTTTCATTCTTTCGGCGATATCGATCATTGTCTTGCTGTTCAGCTTGAAATTTAATGATGCGGCTGCATTATTGTGTCATCTTCTGATCCTTCTGTCCATCCTTTATTTCCTTTTGTTGAGAGGTTTTTCAAGAAAACTGAATCAGACTCCATTCAACAAGGGGGTCATTGCTTCTTTAATGGTGATCATTGCGATCGTTTCTGCAAGCGCGCTTTATGATTATGCCGCGTTGATCGACAAGCCGAGCAACTTCATCACTCTGAAAATTTTCGAAGATATCGATATTTTTTCCGGTTTTACAGACGAACCGGACTATTTCAAATATCTGTTTGATGAAGATTTGGGAAAAATCGATGCAAAGAAAAAATACAAGAATAAAGTGCTTTCCTTTACTTCGTCATATCCGATCAATAAACTGGTTAAAGCCTATTTCTACGATTATGATTTTGAAACCGGTTCTTTTCTGGTTGAAAACCCTTTGTCTGACTTAGAAAACGAGGAAAGAACAGAGACGCAAGATAAATACTATGAAAAGATCAAGAACTATTACTATTCAGTTCGTACACCGCGCGATTCCTATCAGGAACTTCGGCTCAAAGAGAGACCGGAAAAGTATCCAGAGGTAGTCAGCATTACAAATTTCACGGAAGATAACATCATCTGTTTTCCTTATGGCGATATTGAAGTCGTGGAAAGCAGAAGAATAATGGGCTATATGGATAAAGGGGTCGTGACTGATTTTTCGAATCCTATGGATAGCAAAACATATGATGTGTATTTCAATCCCGAAGAACCATTTAACAAAGTGCAGGAAGGTTATTCTATCATCACGACCACAACAACAAACGATTGCAGCAGTATAGAATATGACGAAAACAATGAAGTCAAGAGCTGTGCGTTAGTTCATCAGGATGTTCAAACGGATACAAGGGAAGTGTTTCCCAAGAACATGTCTTATTATGAGTATTCATCTTTCGATTATGTTAAAGTGCCCAAGAAGATGTTTACGGAATTAAGGAAGTTTTTAACAGACCATGGAATAAGACTCAGTGCCAGTAACCATACACATATAGATACGATAGAAAGAATCAGAAAAGTATTAAATACGGAATTTGAATATACTGATGAAGAAGTGGCAACTCCAATGGATCAGGATCCGGTCCTGTATTTTTTGAATACTTCGCACAGAGGGAACTCCAAGCATTTTGCTGCGACAGAAACACTTTTATATAGAATGTGCGGAATACCTGCCCGTTATGTGTACGGATATAGGGTGCCGGAGATCACAGACCGTGAGGTTGAAGTTTATAACACCGACGAATATGCCTGGTGTGAAGTGAATTTGCAGTTTAACTGGACTCCGTCAGATGATATCGTCTTGATCCCATCTCCTGAAGATCAATATAAGTCGGTAGTGAAATACAATTTGATAGCATCTCCAAATTCAAGCAATTCATCGGTAATAACCACTAATACGTCATCTCCGAAACAATACAGAATGGAGAAGGAAGTAAAAGTAAAATCCGGGGATCACGATGGCGGAGATTCAACGCCGGTCGTAACTGTAAACAGTTCATTCCCTTTTACATATCTGTGTGTATACTCCGGCGGAGATTATAATGACGTCTCATCTTCCTTTTCAGTTTCAGAAGATTATTCAAAATATGTTTCGATTGCGGAGATCAATGATTTCGGCGGATATTATAAAGATCTGCAGTTTGATGAGGGAATGATGAACGAGCATGTTGAGATCACAAACAACACGCTGAACGGTTTCGTTGTTCATCCATATGGTTTGTTGAATATCGATAATTCAAAAATGTTTTATGACAAATATGTCAGTTCGTATAAAAGCACCTCTCAGTATTCAATAGGGATTGATCCGAGCGTTAATCTCAAAACCGATAGCACTTATACGAAATTTGTTAAAGAAAAATACTGCAACGTACCGGATTCGATCAAGAAGGAGCTCATCGATTTTCTTTATGAAAACAATATCGATTTTACTGAAGAAGATAAGATGAAGATCATAAACCGGATCATCAGCATGTTCAGAAACGAATTCCTTTATTCTCTTAGCTTTGGCGATGTTCCGGCAGATCAGGATATAAATCTATACTTTCTGAGAGAAAACAAAAAAGGCTGGTGTACGCATTTTGCGTCCAGTGCCACATTATTGTTCCGTGTTTGCGGTATACCTTCACGAATAGTAAGCGGGTATATGGGTGACTTCCCTGCCAACAAAGAATTTGATGTGATGAGCGATTCCGCGCACGCATGGGTCGAGATCTATACAACGAATTACGGGTGGTATCCGATCGAGGTGACGGTTGCTCCGAGAGAGAAGACGTTTGCCGGAGCCCATACGGAATACGGCGGTGAATTGGATGAGTATCTTGAAGGCATGAATGAACCGCTGATCGAAACGGCGCAAGATATCATCGAAGAGGAAAAGAGACTGTATCCAAAGATCGATGAGAGTATTGAAATAGCGGAAGAATATGAGATCGATACCGAAAACAACGATCCAAACGGCATCATTACTGTGCTCATTCAGAACAAAAAGCTTAAAGAGTATTTGACAAAACTGATTCCTTTCGCTGTTGCTTTTCTGTGCCTGATCATTCTGAAGATCCTGATCGATAGAGGTGTTTTCAATCCGTTTGCACCAACGCTTCTGCAGAATATTAATTTGGATTATCTGCTGTTGAGTTTAAGCAGTTATGTGAACGATGAAACGTATACACTTATGGAGAGGATCAGATTCTCCGAGGAAGCTGAAAATCCGAAGGATCTTCTTTATCTTAACGAAGAAAAACGGAATATGTATGATAAGTTGAAAGAAGAGAGAAAAGTAAAATACTGGTATGCAAAAATATACGAATTTTTCACCAGGATCAGATACTATGTGCTGAATTTTGCAAGGAAAACTGCCAATTTATTCAGACCGAAGAAGAAAGATAAGGATCGGCAAACAGGGTGATCGACAGGATCATTCAATATATTAAAACGCAGACACAGTCTCAGGCAAAACGCCTGAGACTGTTTTTTGTCTGGCACAATTGCAGCTGCTTTTTTCATTTAGTGAAAGCGATCGGTTTTGATAAAAATGTGATCAAAGAAAAAAGACATCTTTGAGTATTTCGCGCCGGCGGATGAAAGAGCGACAGGATTCAGGAAACGCTATTTTATCTGCGATCACAATATGAAATGGGTTAAGATAATAATATAAATAAAAAAGGAGAGATCTATATGTCAGAATATTATGATCCTTGGGCAAGCACGGTGTCAAAGCATGGCATCAGCGCTGATCTGCTGATCTCGGCAGTACAGAAGTGCATCAGAAGGGGCCAGGAGGATCTGGCAATGCGTTTTGCGTATGAATTGTATGCCACTTCGCAGTTCCACGAAGAAAAGCTCTGGACGAGGCTTATGGTCATTCCGGTAGAGGATATTGGTTTCGGTGATCCGAATGCTTTACTGATCGTGAGGACTTTGAACGAGATGCGTAAGACCTTCCCTTATGGGGATGGTGACAGACCGATCTACTTCCTTTATGCGATCAGGTATCTCTGCCGCTGCAAGAAGGAAAGATCGACAGACCACATCAAGAACATCATCATGAAGGAAAACGAGAAGGGTGAGATCCCTGAGATCCCTGATTATGCGGTCGATATGCATACCAATAAGGGCAGATTTGAACTGGGAAGAGATGTCTTCTACTTCATGAATGAGGCTTCCAAGGTAGATCCTTTGTGGGAAGGATATGATGATACTTACTGGAAGCAGCTCTATAAGATGTACGAAGAGGAAGAAAAGGAAAAGGAATAATGAATTTGGACCCGCTTTATGATAAAGCGGGTTTTTATATGTCCTGTTTTATGACAAAAAAGAAGGGAGAGATCATGTCAAAATACAGCGATGAGGATATCAGAAACTTGAACAAAGTGACTTTGCAGATAGCGGGTACCTATCTGGGGATCCCCGGTACTGCAATTGCCTTGGGAATGAGGAACAACTATCTTCCGATCGGTTTTGCCGTGCACAACGAGGAAAGAGACAGATCATATTCGGAGAGCTGGACTTATCACATCGTTCCAGAAAGGCTGATCGTGTACAAGTATGGAAAGATCAATCAGATCCAGGTCGATCATATCGAGAAGAGCCTGGATACGATCATTGAAGAGTTTCGTAAGATGCAGGCTGACTTGTCAAACTTGTTATGCGAAAATGCGGATCTGAAGAAGTAGAGATCTTTGAATTCGCGTTTTCGCTGGGAGAATATACAGATAAATCGATTCCTTACAAGGGAAGAAGATCATGGGAGGAAGAGAAATGATCACTTTTACAAGAAGACAGCTTTATGATCTGATGTGGAATGAACATATGAGTTTGAAGAAGATCGCTGAGCATTATGATGTTCACTATGCTGATCTTGTAAATGCTGTCAATGAGAATGATATTCCAAAACCCGCTAATTCTTTCTGGACAAAGTTGCATTTGAAGATGGACATTTCAGATGAAGTGATACTTCCCTTTACTGAATCGAATGATGAAAAGGAGATCCATGTAAGAAACGCTTCAGAAGTAGTCAAAAAGAAAAGGAAAAAAGAAAAGAAAGAAACAGTCCTGCCAAAGAAACAGAAGGAGGACCTCAAAACAGAAGAGACCGTTAATGGACCTCCTGAACAGGAAAAGATGAAGATGCACAGCGTGATCCGTCAATTCAAAAAGAGTCTGAATGATTATGAGGTCTATCTAAAAGATGAGAAATGGAATGCAGATCATCCATGGAACAGAAAGAGAGTCCGTTATGCAAAGCAGCCGATCAGTTTCTTCAAAGAGCCAATCAGTGAAGAAGGAAAAGAGAGAGCATTAATGATCCTGGATCTCATCTTTGCTGAAGCAGAAAAGAGGGGAGCTGTGATCAATGATGATTTGTCAGTGAGTTTTGATGGATACGCAGTCAAGGTGTCGTTTGTCGAGGGAAAAGACTCTATACCTCATCAGTTGAGCAAGGAAGAAGCAAGGAAATTGGTGGAATATCGGGATGAGGTGAAGAGACGTTCATGGACAACAAAGCCAAAAATCAATAAATACGATCATCCGTTCAATGGGAAACTGAGGATCAACATCAGCTATAAAGCGTGGTTAAAGGATGAAAAAACGTGCAGGCTGGAAGATAAGACCGATGAGATCGTTGATGCGATATATGCTGAAGCAGGCAGACTGAAGGAAATACAGGAAGAGAGGATCGCTGAGGAACTTCGAAGGAAAAAGGAACGGGAAGAAAGAGAGACTGAAGTCAAAAGGATAGAAAAGGAGATCATGATGATCAGGTCTTTGTTGAAAAAGGCCGAGGATTTCAGAAAGGCCGAGATGATCAGAACATATGTGAAGCATATGCAAGAAAGCAATGGAATGAGCCTGGAACTGGCGCAATGGGCTTTGGATAAAGCAGATTGGTTCGATCCCGAAATAAACAAAGATGATCAGATCTTAGGAACCAAAAATCATAATAGGGATCTGGATGAAATAAAAGAAGAAAAACTAAAGGACAGGTATTCATTCTGGTCTGGATTCTGATCTTTCATCAGGATCCATCATGTAGTTTTGATCTGTGTATTCAAAAGGCAACCAGGTCCTGATGGTCTGGTTCATGAATTCGATTTCAACAAGACAATTCCTGTTTCTTGGGGAATACTTAACGATATAGCCTTCGAGCTGAGCCAGAGGACCTTCAACGATCCTGACTTTCTGGTTGATCCTGACGGCTTTTGATACGCCGATGAGGCCATCCTGTTTCAATACCCAGTCAGCATATGCGAGGTCATCGCCAAAGAGTTTTCCCAGATCAAGCTGCCATTTCAGGATCTTGTAAGGGTTGTTATCTGATCTGATCAGGCGGATATCATAGTTTGATGGGACATAGATGAAGACATAACCTTTGATGAGGATATCTTCTTCATCCCATTTCTTCCCGTGATCTGATCTGTGGACCATGCGTCTTAATACAAGACAGTATACGTCCTCATATTTTCCGTTCAATTCTTCGGCAAGGTCTTCTTCTTTGCCTGACAGAGTAAAGAAAACATAGGAATCATAGCCTTTGTCCAACAGTTCCTTTCTCAATGCCTGTTTCTGCCCTTTATCCACATTCTGTATTATATCAGAGTTTGAATTGAATGATTTTTGGTTCAAAACACATGTCAGAATAATATCGAGATGTTATAATAGCAATGTACTTTTGGTACAGTATTTTATTTATGAAAAAGATATTCTTAGCTTTATTCGTTGTTTTATTATGCTGTGGAGCTGTTGCATCAACGTATTTTTTGATTGATAATGTCAATCCAAAGATAAGTGTTACGAGCACACCTTCATTAGGCTGCGATGTAAGCTTTGATGACTTGATGAAGTTCGCAAGTGTTGAGGATAATGGAAAGGTCAAGTCATTTTTTATAGAAGAGAATTCTCTCAGTGATATCGCGGATCATGGCTATCTGACTTATGTGGCTATCGATGAGGCAAATAATGTTGCTAAACAGAGGGTTTCGGTGCAGGTTGTTCCTGAACTTAAGATTTATCATATTGAGATCCTGAAGCCTTTGCAGGCACAGTTGAGGGAAACGTTGAAATATGATGAATATCTGGCTTTGCAGAATGAATGCGGATGGAATGTGGATGATTCTTTCATTATTGAGGGTGTTGACTATTCCCAGGCTGAGATCTATGATGCGAAGATAATGGCTAAGAAACATAGCGATGTGGAACCTGTGTTCACGACAGTTGAAGTTGATGATTTCAACGCTCCACGCATCATTCTGAAAGAAGAAACTTATCGTGACTGGGCTAATACGATTTATACAGATGAGTATTTTCTGACTTTCATCGATCATATCGAAGATGACAAGGATGATCCTGAGGAACTATATGAAAAAGTCACCACGAATTGGAAGGAAATGATGATGCCGTTCAGTTCAGGCTTGATGACTAGGGGCGGGACATTTTCGATCACGTATAGGGTGACGGATTCGGATGGAAATACCGGTAAGACGACTTTGAGGCTATTGATCGAGGTCCCAGTTTATGCATCGGATGGGGGAGGAGAATAAAGATGAGTGAACATGACGGAGAATATGAGATAGATCTTTTGCAGGTCTTTGAGATCATAAAACAAAAACTGATCCTGTTTATTCTCATTTGTATGGTATGCTGCACGGTTGCTTTGTGTGTGACAAAATTCCTGATGAAGGAAACTTTTACTGCGACAGCCAAGATGATCGTTGTTCAGAAGTCAAATTCATCCTCTGCACAGCAAAGTTATACTTATTCTGATCAGCAGTTGTCTCAGAAATTGGCTTCCACATATTCTCAGATCATCATGTCCGAGGCGATATCCGATCCAGTCATCGCTAATCTTGACCTTTATGATCGATATGAGATCGGATCAAAGGAATATGGCAAGATTGTCAAAGTTTCTTCTGCCAATAACACTGAGGTCATCGATATTTCTGTTACGACCAATGATCCGGAGCTCTCTGCTTCGATCGCCAATGAGATCACAAATGTTTTTGAGGATAAGATCTATGACATCATGCAGATAGAAAATGTCACTACGCTGACAGATGCCAAGATCCCTGACAGGAAATCCGGTCCGAGTACGATGAAGAATACGACAATAGGCGGATTGCTGGGTCTTATGATCTGCGGCATCATCACAGTCATTCAACTGTTTACTGATACCAAGGTCAAGACTGAAGAGGAGGTCAAGAAGATTTTTGATTATCCGATCATAGGATCTATTCCCGACTTTGAAATAAAGGATACGGAGGTGGATGAAGATGACGAATAAGGTTGAAGATAAAAATATATTAAGACCAAGTGATAATCTCGTCACTTTGACGCAACCCGATTCTGTCGCTTCGGAAGCGTTCAGGATATTGAGAACGAACATCTCGTTGAAAGACTTTGACAATAAGCTTAAGGTCATCAATGTCATCAGTTCAACTGCTCAGGAGTCTAAGTCGACGACAGTATTGAATCTGGGTTATGTATTCTCTCAGTTAGGTAAAAGAGTATTGATCATGGATCTGGATCTGAGACTTCCTTCCCTTCATAAAAAACTGAAGATGAAGAACAAGAATGGTATCACTGATGTCATAGCCAAGACGGTCGATTTCAATGAGGCTGTCATTCACTATACCAAGAACATGGATATCATTTTATCAGGCACGAGGAATCCCTATGCTTCAGAACTGATACAGTCCAAGGCTTTTTCAAATGTACTGGAAGCGCTGAGGAATGCGTATGACATAATCATCATTGACTGTCCGCCTGTAGGACTGGTCACAGATGGTGTCATTGCTTCGACGTTGTGCGATGGTACGATCATGTGTGTCGCTTCCGGCATGAATGACAAGAAGGATCTGGAAAGGACCAAGGATCTGATCAATCAGTTCAATGTCAATGTACTGGGTATCGTCATGACCAGAGTTCCTGCTGGTAAGAAATACTACAGCAAATATGGCTATAAGAAGTATGGCTATGGCTACGGTTACTATGGCGAATCTGATAAGAAGAAAAAGAAAGAGAAGAAAGAAAAGAAGAAATGATCGATATTCATAATCACTTGATACCGAATATCGATGATGGTTCCGATTCCTTGGATCTTTCAAGAAAACTGATCAGGGATGCCATTGATGAGGGGATCACGGATATACTGATCACGCCTCATTTCATGAAACATGGTCCTTATGATGCCAGAAAAAAAGAGTTGACAGATCTGTTTGAAAGATTGAAACGGGATACAGTGGATCTTGATGTCAAACTCTATCTGGGTAATGAGCTGCTGATAGACAGAGAACTGGATGAACTGCTCTTGAATGATCAGGTTTGTACGATGAATGGCTCCAGATATGTTCTGATCGAGTTCCCGTTTGAACACTACAGAGCTGAGTACGACGAGTATCTCTATAATGTGTCACTGGAGCATAAGATCATCATCGCTCATCCTGAGAGATATTACTTTGTACAGAAGAATCACGATTTTGTAGACAGATGGCTGGCAGAAGGGTATCTGCTTCAGTCCAATGCAACTTCCCTGTTTTATTCTGACACGAGAAAAGTCGTCTATGATCTGATCGAAAAAGGGAAACTTAGTTTTATCGCTTCAGATGCCCATAACGAATACAGACCAGTCAGCCTGATCGAAGCTTATGATCTTGTCTCGAGAAAATTCTCTGAGGAGACAGCAGAACTCCTGATGGAAATCAACCCCGGTAGAGTGATTGAAGACAAGAATATTAGGAAAGTATCGCCTATTAGAAAACGTTTCTTCTAAAGCAAACGTTTATATATTGTTTTATTTGCTTATTATGCATCAAAACGATAGATTATCGTTTAGAATATTGATGGCTTGAGGATCTTGATCCTTAAGCAACAAATATTTTGATGCTACTTATCTTTGGTTTTCAAAATAAGAGTATCAAGAGTATTATTGAACAGCGCTTGTGATCTGTTATCACAAGCTTCAATTGTTTATCTGTTTGAAATAACAGATCTTCTATATTTGTTTATTTTTATCTCTCTATGAATTCTTTTCATAGATATCTACATAGGTCTAAATATGAAAAACGCAGCAGTCATTACTTGCTTTGAATCAAACGAAGAGAGAACTTCGTTTGTGATCGAAGCATTACTGGAAAGAGGCTATAACACCATAGGTGTCAGTACAGATTTCTCTCATATCAGAAAGAGGAAAAGATCTGATACGAAGGATCATTATGTGCAGATAGATACTGAACCCTATAAGAGAAATCTTTCTGTTAAAAGGTTATTATCTCATCGGGATTTCGCTAAGAAAGCATTCAGATTTATTGACAGCTATGATCCGGATCTGATATGGGTGTGTGTTCCAGCGAACAGTCTGATTGCGGAAGCAAAAAAGTATAAGGATTCGCATCCTGATGTCAGGATGATCATCGATGTGATTGACATGTGGCCCGAATCGATGCCTTTGGGCACTTTGAAAAAACTGCTGCCTTTCACGATATGGCGCAATATCAGGAATAATTCCATTGACTGTGCTGATGCGCTGGTTACCGAATGCAGTTACTATAAGAACATTCTAAAAGACGAGTATGATGGCCAGGTCAAGACGATACACTGGGCAAGAGATAACAAAGTCGGGGATTACAAACTCGATCTTCCTGAGGATAAACTGTCTTTGGCTTATATCGGTTCGATCAATAACATTATTGATATCGATGAGATCGGCAGGCTGATCGATT
>JAEEGL010908505.1_pt1 | contig 19691 bp, 11 predicted proteins | sample 9134231 | NCBI WGS metagenome assembly JAEEGL01 (sample SAMN16246548, study PRJNA631951) | gut metagenome | biome: gut microbiome; feature: rumen; material: fiber-attached | host: Bos | place: Iran: Karaj | collected 2018-10 | reverse complement strand
GGATGCTCACTATGGACTATCAATTAAATTACAGTAACATTCGGATAGACCGTGAATTCACGACCAACGGCATGGCCGATGCCGCCAACTCGTTCAACAACCGCTACCACAGTACGGGCCACACCGTCACCGCAGGATCCACTTTCAATTTTGGTCCTGTGCAACTGCTGCCTAGTGCGGTCTTGAATTGGAGCCGTGAGCACCAGGACTACCGTCGGGCAATGCTTGACACGACTGCCGTCAGGAACAGTTTCAAGATTGAGCCATCGTTCAAGTTCTCATGGAAAATGAACAGCGGTATGAACCTGGAGTTGAATTACAGTTACAAAACCATACGTCCCGAACTGCTCCAGACCATCGGCTATCGTGACTTGAGCGACCCCTTGTTCATTATCGAGGGTAATCCTGGCTTGAAGGACAGCCACACCAACGAGTTTCAGTTGGCCTACAAGGCCGTCATTCCCAGCAGGCAACTGTCGATAGGCTTCAATGCCAAATACAGCACAACAGACCACAGCAACATCACAGCACTTAGTTATGACCCTGCGACCAACATCTACACCAGCCACCCCGAGACGGTGACCGGTAGCCGCACGTGGGAAGTAAATCTCAACTATGACCATGGGTTGGGCAACTACTTCCGCTTGCAGAACGACCTCAAGGTCATGGGTGGACGCTACTACGGTTACCTGACCATGCTACCCGCTCACGAGGAGCGAATCCTGAACCGTCAGACAAGCGTCCACCCCAAGGATAAACTGACCGTATCGTTTGACCACAACTGGATCAAGGCGGCTGTTTTTGCCGAACTTAATGCAGAGCGGTTGCGGTTCTTGCAGTCGCAAATCCAGAACACCACCTTGTGGAACAACAACTACGGCATGGAGTTTGAGGCCAACTATCGCAACTTTGTGTTTGAGACATCCCTCACCGAGGCCATGCGGCGTGGCTATGCCTCAAGTGGCATGAACCGTAATCGCCTGCTCTGGGATGCTTCAATCACTTGGAAAATACTCAAGAACAAAGGCAATATCAGGCTATTTGCAGATGATATCCTTAACCAGGACGACTGGCGCTGGAGCAGCCAGACCGCCTATCAGCAGACTAACGAGTGGCAAGACACCCTACACCACTACATCGGCATCTCGTTCACCTACCACCTGGACGCCAAAAAGAAAGTGAATTAAATCAATTGGACAGTATGTCACAGTTGCCATTGTCGCAATGATAACCGCCCTTTGGACATGGATTTAAACAAGTTATGAATAAGACGAAATTTCACAGAAGATTCATTTTCATGCTGGCGATGCTGTCAGCAGTAGCAACATTTGTAGCGGCACAGACGGGCAGGGATTATTGGTTAGCTGCCGACAAAGCATTGGCGGCGGGTAAAACTGACAGTACATTCTACTATCTCAATTTGTTCAGCGAGAAGTTCGGCAGGCAATATGCATTTGCTTACACAACTTTCTTAACAGAAGAAGACTACAGAACACTTCACAACGACACACGATGGACGGCCTTTATGGACTCTATGCGTACTTACAAGCACGAGGCTGAGGACAAGAAGAAAATAGCTTATCCAAGGAAAGCGGTCGTGGAGGACACGAACGCTCCAACTATCAAGCGATACGACATTCTGCTTGATATTGACGTGGAGAAAAAGACGCTCGCCGTGATAGTGACGGCACAGGCTGATTTCAAGGGCAGGGAGAGCATTGATTTCACGCTCTGGAAATACTCGACCATCAATCACATCCGCTGCAAGAAGAAGGAATTAACATACTTATTCGACACAAAGGCCCAATCGTCAAACACATACATCCGGCAGGGAGCGCCGCTACGTCTTTCCGCCCCAAAGAAGAGGGGCAGTTGCAGTATCACATTTGATTATACCTGCAACCTCGACAGCCTCGACACTTGGATGAGTTCAATAGAAAAGGACTGGGTGCAACTAGGCTATTACATGGCATGGTTCCCTATCAACAGCGACAGCCGAGACTTCACGGCACGCGTCTCAGTTTCCATTAATAAAGGCTATACGGTCAGCGGTTCGGGTATCGTACTGCGCAAGGGCGACAAATGGGTATTGTCGCAGCCGTGGGGAGCTTTCGACCTCCAGATTGTGGCCTCACCATCACTCAAATCCAAGAAGATGACCAGTGATGGGCATACATTTGAGGTAGTCTATACCGAATTCGCTGATGCAGATGCTGACTCTGCGCTGGTTGCTTGCAGTGAGGCACTGCAATTCTATACCCGCTTGTTCAAAACCATACCCAGCAACGAGTATATGAAATTTCTTGTTGTACCACGTCATGGTGGAGGTATCAGCCGCAAAAATTTCATTACCTATGCAACAAGACGCTTCAACGAGCACTTCAAAACTGCCATCGGTCACGAATTGGGTCATTTCTGGTGGAACAAAGCATCGACATTCAGTTGGGAAGACTGGCTCAACGAAGGTTTTGCTGAGTTCAGTATGCTGTGGTATATAAAGTGCCATTTCGACAAGCACGTTTTCGACTGTTATCTGGAAGCCTGCCGCGAAAATGCCCGCCATGCGTGCCCAATCTACGAAGTTGACCGTGATGCCCCCGAAGCCTATGATGCTTTGTATAATAAGGGTGCCTTAATTCTATTTGATTTAGAGCAGAAAGTCGGTGAATTGCGCTTCTTCGAGTTCATGCAAGGAGTGGCTGAACGTGAAATAACCTCTACCGCCGCCCTTTTGCAGTATGCAGAAAAAAAATTTGGAAAAGAAACAAGGGAATGGATTGAGAACAGGATTAAGTCATAAACAAAAACAATTATTGATGTCCACCCTAAATCCAACATCATGGGCAATCAGTCATTGCCCGCAACTGGGCAAAAGATCAAAACAATAGAATGAAGTCTATTGATCAACCTGCTTTACTACAATAAATCTGCTTCTTGCGGTTATTCTCACGGTTTTTTACCGTTACGATGGCCGCAAATTTCTTTGTTTCGTGAGGTATTTAGAAAAATTTGATTCTTCTTTTGTCTAAGACTATTTCCTTTTAGGGGATAAGCGGGAGTTAATTGTCAAACAGTTCATCCAGTGTAATTTGCTGTTGAACTATTCCGGCATGGATACCAGACTTGATGCCAAAAGTGGTAACAAAGGTCGTCAACAACGTCTTGCGAGTTTTGGTTTCTTCTCTAAAAATTCCCATGCGCTCACGCAATTTTATCTCATAGTCTTTGGTTATCGTGTATGGTTCGGTAGAAAACTTCATCTCGCACAAGTGGATGCAACGGTCACCTCGATCTATAATAAGGTCTATCTGGGCTTTCTTATTTTCGCTGTTGGTTTGTTGGCTTCGCCATGATGACACTTCGGCATGAATACCTGATATACCCAAACTCTTTTTAATTTGTTCAATATGTTTCAAACAAATGAGTTCAAATGTCAAGCCTTGCCATGAGATAACCGTTGGTTCAAACATTTTGCGGTTCCAATAATTGCCCGTACTTTTTGAAGGACCAAATCCATCTATGAACTTATAATAGAACAAAGTAAAGAAATCTGTCAAACGGATAATAGCCCCTTTCTTCTTGTTTCCGAGTTGAACATAAGTCGTGATGAAATCACAGTTCTCAAGATTTTGCAGGCGACGAGTCAAGCCACCACCATTTTCACCCAACTTTTCACCCAACTCTTTTCGAGTCATTCCCTCACGTTTTTGAGCCAATGATTTAACAATTTCAATGTATCGGTCTGCTCCAGTAAACAAGACGTTATACAGGTCATTAAACTCATTCAATAGTTTTGCTTTAGGTCGAAAAAATAGCAAATCTACATTATAGGACAACTCACGATTGAATTCAAGCAGACTGTAATAGAAAGGTATTCCACCCAGGTACATATAACTCTGAGCTATCGTATATCGGTCCCAAGTGCAGTTGTGGCATCGAAGGTACTGTTCACACTCACGCAGCGTGAAGGCTTTCAGATAAATGCTGGAAGTGATGCGATTGTGTAGTCCTCCTTGATTATCCACAAGGTTGTTGACCATCCACGATGTTGCCGACCCAGATGCAATCAAGTAAATATCGTCACGTAAGGCCGCCCAGGTATTCCAAAAATCTTCTAAGGCCGCAACAAATTCTGACCGGCTTGTATCAATCCATGGCATCTCATCAAAGAAAAGTATCTTCTTCTCTGAAGTGTTTTGGGAATCCAATATGATTTCAAGAGCATCAAAGGCATGGTACCAGTTATCAATTTTTAAAGGCATTGATATGTGGCCATAATGCTGCAATGCTTTGGCGAATAATTCAAGCTGTCGCTCTTTGGGTGCCTTGTGAGACCCCGTAAAGAGAAATGAAAATTTGTCTCTGAAAGTTTGAGTCACTAGGAATGTCTTACCTATGCGACGACGACCATAGATTACAGCAAATTCGGAACGCTGTGAATTGTAGCAACGCCATAATTCCTTAACTTCCCTTTCACGACCAATTAGTTGTTCCATGATTTCCTGTTTTTGTTTGACGCCACAAAAGTATTGATTTCTAAACTAATAAGCAAGTTATTTATAGTATTTTTGGCGAAATCTCATGAATTTTACTACTTTTAGCCAAAGATTTGTCTATATTTTTGGCGAAATCTCATATTTTTTACCACTTTTAGCCAAAGATTCATTAGTCAATGTTCTCTCACTCTCCTTTTTGGGACTATCAAACCGAAAAATTTAGATAAAATTTTCGGTTACAATCGAAGAATTTAGCTAAATTTTTCGATTTAATGGCTAATAGGAAGCATTATTTACTATTTACTCAAGTCTTGAGGATATGGCTTGTTTTTTGGTGGATTATAAAAAAAGACTAATTTTGCGGGCAATAAATTAAGACAGAAATAATAAACACGATAACGATGAAAGTGATGAGAGAATGGTTAGTGGTTGCTGCTGTGGTTGCACTGTGCGGCATGATGACGGGTTGCAAGAGCGATAATGCCCAGCGCCCCGTGAATGGAACGATGGAAGAGGCTGTTGCCCTGGGCGAGGCGCCCCAGGCGGTAGTGGACCTGATGAAACATGTCAACATTGACGACCGCTACGAGACGCTGATGGAGGACAAGACGACGGGCGTGAGTGTGTGGAGCCTGCTCAACTGTGGCGACACAATCTCGAGCGAAGGTTATGGTATCGTCGTTGGCAAGGGTGATGTGAAGACTGCTCTGCCCCAACTGCGTCATGGCCGTATGCCACGGGCACGCTATGACGCCGCCACGGGTGACCTGTGGATCCTGGGCAGCGACATGGAAGGCACTGGCGTGAACGTTGAGCGTCCCTACCTGCTGCGCTTTGACGACAATGGTTATGCCAGTATCGTCAATTCGATTGATCCCTACGTGATGCAGCAAGCCTTGTGCAAAGCGCTGACCTACAGCATCAACGGCCAGGATATCACCTTCTATGCTGAGGGTAAAGAACTAGCTAAGGCAACCAACACGATGGAGGACATGGGCGGCTTTATGGACGATGCCATCTACATTGGCGAGCAGATCTCCTACGGCATTGAGGGCCCGGCAACGAGCCCGCTCACGGTCCATGTCACCCCTGGCGTGAACTTTGTGGTCGGCAAGGTGCTGCACTATGACGACATGCCCACCATCAGCGCCACTGTCACCCTGAACGAGGACGGCAGCATCAATCTGAGCGACTTCAAGGTCGATTGACAACAATCCCAAAAAGGAAGTTTCTAGTCCCTAGTTTCTAGTCTCTAGTTTCTAGTCCCTAGTCTCTAGTCCCTAGTCCCTAGTTTCTAGTTTCTAGTCCCTAGTTGGCATCCGCACTCCAGAAAAAAAGGAAAACAATAAATACAATAAGTACAAATTATTGATTTCCAGTAGCTTGTATTTGTTGTATTTATTGTCGTATTATTTACGTCGAGGTGATGTCCTTTCATGGGAGGTCGCCTCGATAACTTTTTTTTGTAGTAAAAAATTGATTTTTTATTTGCAAATATCAAACAGGCGTTACTATCTTTGCCAAACGTAACTTATTCAATATTAACACCATCCAATCATCTGATTATGTCAAAACATTTTTAAAAAAAATTCACTGTTCTGATGGCTGTACTCCTCTTGAGCGCACCCGCATGGAGCGCACCGCGCGACAAGCAAGCCATGTTGCAATCGGCTAGACAAGCATTGATGACCATGACCGCTGGCGGCCATCGCTTCAATGCCTCCTCGCCCCTCATCGAGACTCGGGCAACCAGTGCCTATTCCCTCTATCAAACCCGTCAAGGTGACTTTGCCCTGATAGCGGCCGATGACCGTCTGCCAGCCGTCCTGGCCGTGGGCAATGGTCAGCCATCGGTCACGGCACAGCCCAATCCTGGCTTTGAGTGGTTCTGCTCGGGCATCGAGGAAGTGTCACGCATCCTCACCAGCAGAGACATGGCCTTCACGACCACCCTGCCCGACCCATCCAAATATCCCGCCAAAGTTGATGCCCTGATCTCGTCGCAATGGGGTCAGGACGCACCCTACAGCTACTGGTGCCCGACCGGCTACGGCGAGATATGTGACGACTACACGCCCGATGTGGTCCATTGCTGTGTGGGCTGCGTGGCTACCGCCCTGGCCCAAATCGTCCGCTATTACTGCTTTCCCGCCCACGCCTCGGGCACGGCCGATTTCATGATCGGTAACCAGAATGCCAGCGCCAGCTTTGACGCCACCTTTGACTGGGACAACATGCTGGACACCTACCCCGAAGGACAGTATACCGAGACTCAAGGACGCGCTGCGGCCCTATTGTCCTACGTTTGCGGACTGATTAGCGGGATGACCTACGCCACCAACGAGTCAGGGTCAAGCAACCATTCCGCACTGGAGGGCGCAAAGGACTACTTTGGCTACAACAAGGATGCTGAAATCGTTGTGCGCAGCGACTACAGCGAGCCAGAGTGGATGGATATGGTGTATAACGAGTTGAGTCATCAGCGCCCCTTGTACTATCAGGGCGTCTATGTGGAGTTCATTCCATCTACGGGCCTTGTGGCAGCCGGCCATTCATTTATCATCGACGGGTATAACGAGCAGGGCCTGGTACATGTCAACTGGGGATGGTATGGTAACTACGATGGCTACTTTGACCTCGCCTTGCTTGATGTGCGAGGTCTGCAATTCAATTCCTATCAAGACATGGTCATCAATTTTGTCCCCGACCCCAGCCTGACAGAACTTCCTGGGGATGTCAACGATGACGGCAAAATCAACATCGAGGACGTGACCTTCATCGTTAACTATCTGCTAAACAACGATTCGACTAAGATTAATCTAGCCAATGCCGATGTGGACAAAAATGGCATCATCAACATCTATGATGTGACGACGCTCATTGAGAATCTGCTCAACCAGCACTAAGCAGACTTGCGCCTAAAAAAGTTATAGGCACAAAAAAGAAGTGTACCCCAAAAGTTTGTCTAACTTTTGGGGTACATTTCATAATTACGTTGACGAGTTTACATGGCAGGCTTGGCGGTCTTCTCGGGGTTCAGCTCGCCGATTTCCAGCGGGTTGCCGGGAGACGCGTTGCTGCGCATGATATCCTCGACACTGTCGATGACGTTGACAATGAAGTCGCCCAGTTTCTCGGTCTCGCACACGATATCCATGTAGAAGATACCCGCCTTGTAGGGGTACTTGTGCTGGTTGACGTTCTCGATGTTCTCGGTGCGGCACAAGTTGCGGAAGTTGTTGATTTCGCGCTCCTTGTTGTAGTTGCGCATGAGATCCTCGGGGGTGACATTGTCCAAGTCGATGAGCACGGTGAGCATATTGGTCATCGCCTCGCTCACGAGCTTGAGCATCTCATCGATGTTCTTGTAGTTGTACTCGTTGAAGTGGGCGTCTGCCTCTTCTTTGCGCACAAGGGCCTTAGCGATGTTGTTGCTGCTGTCGGCGATGCTCTCCAGCTCGCTGATGATGCTCAACAGACCCGACACGCGCTTCTTGGCCATGCTACTGAGTTTACCGTCGAGCACCTTGTTCAGGTAGCTGCCGATTTCAAACTCCATGCGGTCGCTGATATCCTCATATTTCTCGATACGCGAGAACACCTTGTTGAACTCGGGGGTACCGGTCTTGGTGTGCACCAGTTCCTTGACCATGCCCAACATGCGCTCTATGCGCTCGGCCATCACGACAATCTCGCGCTCGGCCTGGGCGATGTTCAACTCGCTGGCACTCATGAGACCACCCTGGATATACTTCAACTGGAATTCCTCGTCCTGCTTCTTACCCTTGATCAACTTGTCAAGCAACTTGGCGTAGAGCTTGGTGAACCAAATCATGATTAACAGGTTGCAGAACTTGAAAATGGTGTGGAACATGGTCATGCCGATAGACATGGCCACCTGTTCCTGAGCCAACAAGCCGTCATCAACGCTGGCTCCACCCTTCACACTATTATATAATGCCAGAGGATCACCCAGGTTGAAGAGGTCCTTGACTACCCAAGTCACCATCGACACAAACGGCTGGAAGATAATCAGCACCCAGATGGCGCCGAACAGGTTAAACAGGGCATGGCCCAGCGCCGCCTTCTTGGCTTCGCCATTACCGCCCAGTGACGCCAGTAGCGGCGTGATGCTCGTACCGATGCTGGCACCCAGCACCATCGCGCAGGCGATGTCAAACGATATCCATCCCTTGGCCGCCATAATCAGCACGATGGCAAATGTAGCAGCACTCGACTGGATAACCATCGTCACTACCCATCCCACCAGCGTGAAGAAGATGATGGACATGAAGCCCATCGACGTGTACTGCTGCAGTGAAGCGAACACTTCGGGCGACTTGGAGAGATCAGGCACATTGGCACTGATGGCGTCCAGACCCATAAACAGGAAGGCGAAACCGATGAGCAACTCACCGATACTCTTCCAGTTGTTCTTCTTCACAAACATCATGGGCACGGCAAAGGCCAAAATAGGCAACAGGAAGGCCGTCATCTTGACCTTAAAGCCAAAGATAGCAATAATCCATTCGGTGAAGGTCGTTCCCAGTGCGGCACCAAAGCTCACTGCCAGCGACTGTTCAAGCGGCATCAGGCCGGCATTGACAAAGCTGACCACCATCGACACCGAAGCCGATGAGCTCTGGATTAATGCGGTGATTACGACACCGGTAACGACAGCAAGGAAACGGTTCTTGGTCATCCATGCGAGGATGGAACGCAAGCGCTTACCAGCGGTTTTCTGCAAACCCTCACTCATGATCTTCATTCCGTAAAGGAAGAGACCAACGGCACCCAACAGGGCAAGTAAGTCAAGTAAGGAGTAATCCATTGGACAATATCTATTAAGATTATTGATTAAAAAATTTGGTGACAAAGTTACAAAAAAATTACAATCAATCAATAGGTTAAAGCTACTATTTTTAGTTAAAACTTCTGATTACGATTGCATAAATGCAGAATTAGACTATAAAATGTACTATTAGACTTCTGGTTTTAGTAGGTTTTGTAGAAAAACAAAGACTTTCAAATGGTATAGTTCATAAAAAAACACTAATTTTGTGCTTTCATGTGGAGCAATCCCTATTCATGCTTGCTATTTATCTTAATATTAACCATTTAATAACTGATTGTTTTATGAAGAAATTCTACGCATTCCTTCTCATGGCAGCAGTGGCTGCTGGAGCAATGGCCGATGAGTTCGTCAGTGACGGCACCGGCAACGTGTACACCTTTAACACCCTGAGCCAGATCGAAGGCACTGGCGTCACCCTGCAGGAGGACGGTTCCTATCTCGTGAGCGCCGACTTCACTATCGCTGAGGGCGACGTGCTCAAGTTGGAGAACAATGACGTCATCAAGATGGGTAACAACGTGAGGTTAACCATCAACGGTGATGCCGACTTCGCACCCGCCGACACCGCCGTCATCACCCGCGACGCCGAGGACAGCAACCCCAAGGGTTTCTGGATGCTGGGCGACAACGGCAACGCCAACCTGAAGAACGTGACCTTTGAGTATGTGGGCATCGCCTTTGGTGGCATTAACAGCAGCCTGCATGCCGACAACTGCACCTTCACCCTGTACAACGGCAAGCTGTCCAGCTCGGGTACCATCTCGTTCAACGCTTCGTGCGACGGCAACGTCATTGAGAACTGCTACTTTATCGAGAACACCCTCAATGCCATCGGCAATGGTGCCACCAATCCCGTGGGCATCATCATCCGCAACAACCTGCTCTGGCACAACACCACCGCCAACCGCAACAAGCCTCAGATCAACCTGACCTGCGCCGGCGACTATGATGTTGTCATCAAGGGCAACCAGGTGATTGGCGGCCAGTTCAACATGTCGGGTGGCATCGGCGTGAGCAACATGATGGGCATGGGCCACACGGGCAAGGTTTACATTGAGGACAACTACATTGCCGACAACCGTTACGGTATCACCACCATCGGCAGCATCGACGCCATCATCAAGAACAACAAGATGATTGACAACTGCTACGAGTCCAATCCTGCCAATGGTGGCAGCTGCATCAGCGTGTATGACAGCAGCAGCGAGAGCAACATCTACATCGAGGGTAACTGGATGGAAGGTGGCCTGTGGGGCATCACCATCGTTACTGGCGCTCCCAACGTCAACCTGGGTAAGGTCGAGGATCCCGAGGCCGAGGACTACAACCCCGGTAACAACACCTTTGTCAACAACGGCAACGAAGGCGTGCTCTATGACCTGTACAACAACGGCACTGGCACCGTCTATGCCCAAGGCAACACCTGGAACGTCGAGGTTCAGGACGAGGAGAGCATCGAGGAAGTAGTATTCCATCAGGTGGACGACCCCAGCAAGGGCCTCGTTATTTTCATGCCCGCCAAGACTCCCGAGACCTGTGTTAACGAGATTGAGGCAGCCCAGCAGGCCGACGGCCTCTACTACAACCTCCTGGGTGTTCCCAGCAAGACTCCCACCGCCGCTGGCATCTACATCCACAACGGCAAGAAGATCCTCGTGAAGTAATTTCCCTCACGACAACCCAACTAAAGAGAAAACAATAAATACAACAAATACAAAGCCATCCGGCCTGTAGCGTGTATTTAACGACAACCGGGGCACTTAAACAACAGAATAACAGTTGTTTTGAGTGTCCTGGTTAGTTTTTTAGGATTTCTATAATAGAATTTCTATAAAATGGGGGAAATGTGACTATTTCTTTGACTTTTAGTTTCCTGTCTTCTTGAAAAACACTATCTTTGCCAGTGGAAATGGCACACCCGCGTGCCGTCTCCAAGACATTGTGGTAAAAAATTAGCGTTGGCTATTATTCAAACGTTCAGAAACTTGCAGGTGAAAGAACATGTCTTTAGAATAATGGTGACGCTCACTTCGTGTGGGCGTTTTCCTGATCTAAAGGCATAGGTTTCCTGCAAGTACCTTGAACGTTGGACGGGGATTCGTCCACATTCTGTGTCCCAAGGTACTTGCAGGAACGCTTTGTTTATTGGCCCAGCGCATTAATTGACATCAAATTAATGCATCATGGCAAACGAAAGTTTATCTAAAGCCAAGGAGGCCAAAAATGACGAGTTCTATACTCAGTACCATGACATCGAGAAGGAAGTGGCGGCCTATTTGGAGTATAACCCCGACGTGTTTCGGGGCAAAACTGTGCTGCTGCCCTGCGATGATCCCGAGTGGAGCAATTTTACCAAATATTTTGCCCAGAACTTCGAGACCTTTGGCTTGAAAAAGTTGATTTCCACCAGTTATGCCCCCGAGAGCAAGAAGTACAAATACGGCTACCAGCCCACCTTGTTCGAGACCGAGGCACCGCATTTTGATGCCGACAAGAGCAAGACCCACGGCAAAATCTTCATCCTTGACCACGACGTGACAGGGGATGGGCGTATCAATGTCGAGGATTTGCAATGGCAGTACCTAGAGGGGGACGGCGACTTCCGCAGCCCGGAAATCTGCAAACTGCGCGACCAAGCAGACTTTATCATCACCAATCCGCCGTTTTCCCTTTTCCGCGAGTTCCTCGCTTGGATAATCGAGGCCGACAAACAGTTCTTGACACTTGGCAATATGAATGCGGTATCATACAAAGAAGTATTTCCTTTAATAAAGGATAACAAAATATGGTTAGGTGTTGTAAGTGGAGCAAAAGAATACTTTATACCAACAGGAGGGGTAAAAAAAATGGGGAACACCTGTTGGTTTACGAATATAGATCATGGGCGAAGGCACCAGTCGTTGTCTTTGATGACGATGGCCGATAATCTGAAATTCAGTCGTCACAAAGAAATACAAGGTCGAAACGAATACATTCATTACGAGAATTTCGATGCTATTGAGGTGCCGTTTACAGATGCCATCCCATATGATTTTGATGGGATAATGGGTGTTCCCAAATCATTTTTAGATAAATATAGTCCTGAGCAATTTGAAATCATAGGTTGTGCTGAAGGTGATTCAGGTAAAGAACTGGGATTAAAACCTTTTCCTCGTGAATTAAAGAAATTGAATCCCAGTTTAAGGGATGGTCAATTATATTACATTGATGAAGATGGTATTCCTCAAAAGCCATATGCCAGAATACTAATCCGCATAAAACAGTAAAAGATATGGAAGCTATATTAAGGACAGATATTACCGTTCGCGAGATTTGCGAAGGTTTTTACTATAACGAGTTAGAGGGCAAAGGCGTTTTCGGCTGGAATAGTAAACTCACCATCCAGCCCGAGTATCAGCGCAACTATATCTATGCTAAGGCCAAAAAAGAGGTTGGTGTCATCGACTCGGTGTTGAAGGGTTATCCCTTGGGTCTCATCTATTTCATCCAGGTTGGCGACAAATATGAGGTGCTTGACGGACAGCAGCGCATCACCAGCCTGGGGCGCTTTGTCACCCACAAATTCGCCATCAAGGACAAGAACGGGATGCAGCAGTACTTTGACAGCCTTAACAAGGAAGACCAAGACAAGATATTGGATACCAAACTGCTCATCTTTATCTGCAAGGGTACAGAGAGTGAAATCAAGGAATGGTTCCAAATAATTAACATGAAAGGTATTGAATTAAACAATCAGGAGAAACTGAATGCCATCTATTCAGGACCGTTTGTCTCAGGACTAAAGGAGGAATTCAGTAACTCCAATAATGCCAATATTCAAAAGTGGAGTGCCTACATTAAAGGGTCGGCTGACCGCCAAGATTATCTTGAGCGTGCCCTGCAATGGGTAAGCCAGGGCAATGTCGAGGCCTACATGAGCAAGCACCGCCAGGACTCCGATATCACGCCTGTCAAGACCTATTTCAACGCCGTCATCGATTGGGCTTCGGCCGTGTTCAGCGACGTGCTGCCCGAGATGCGCGGACTGGAATGGGGACGGCTCTACGAGGAGCACCACAAGAAGCCCTACAATGTGGCAGAAGTGTCAAAGCGTGTTCACGAACTATTTGCCGACCCCTATGTGTACAACAACAAGGGCGTGTTTGAGTATATCCTGGGGGGCGAAAAAGACAATAGCCTGCTGAACATCCGTATATTTGACAAAGCGACCGTCAACCGCGTCTATGCCAAGCAGACCAAGGCCGCCAAGGCAAAAGGCGTGAGCAACTGCCCCGACTGCGCCCTGCAAGAGGGCAGCAACAGCACCCGCATCTATAAACTCGCCGAGATGGATGCCGACCATGTCACCGCCTGGAGCAATGGCGGCTCCAGTGACAAGAGCAACTGCCAAATGCTGTGCCGCCACCACAACCGCTCCAAAGGCAACAAATAAACTGTCGGCGAATTATGCGGATTAATATATTTTTGGCATCCGCGCTCTAGAAAAAAGAAGACAAGAAGTACAAGGAATACAATATAATTGTTTGATAATTAACAATTTGTATTTCTTGTGCTTCTTGTTTTCTATTATGTATTATATAAATGTTGTCTGTGTTGTTCAACGTTGTCAATGTTGTTTGAAAAGATGTGCGCGGATGCCTGGATTGTATTTCTTGACTTGAAATCAGTGTGTAAGGAAATTTTTCGTACCTTTGCAACTTCAAATGAACTTAATTAGACACTGATACAACAATGGAGAAAGAGAAGAAATTTGCGCGCACGCTGGTGACAACGGCGTTGCCCTATGCTAACGGACCTGTTCACATCGGCCATCTGGCTGGCGTGTATGTGCCTGCCGACATCTATGTACGCTACCTGCGCCTGAAGGGCGAGGAGGTGATGTTTGTGGGCGGTAGCGACGAGCACGGTGTTCCTGTGACTCAACGCGCCCGTAAGGAGGGTATCACACCCCAGCAGGTTGTGGACCGTTACCATAAGATCATCAAAGGGTCGTTTGAGGAACTGGGTATCTCTTACGACATCTACAGCCGCACTACGTCCAGTACGCATCACCAGTTTGCCGCAGAGTTTTTCCGCAAACTCTATGACGAAGGCAAGCTCATCGAGAAGGTGACCAAGCAGTTCTATGACGAGCAGGAGGGCAAATTCCTTACCGACCGCGACGTTGAGGGTGAGTGCCCCTATTGCCACCACCCCGCCGCCAAGGGCAACCAGTGTGAGGACGGTTGCGGCCGCGACCTGGACCCGACGGAACTCATCAACCCGCACGCCAAGGACAGCGATCATCCGCTCATCCTCAAGGATACCACCAACTGGTTCTTGCCCCTGAACGAATATGAGGGCTGGTTGAAGGAATGGATTCTTGAAGGCCACAAGGAGTGGCGCAGCAACGTTTATGGCCAGTGTAAATCGTGGCTCGACAACGGCCTGCAGCCCCGCGCGATGACGCGCGACCTGGACTGGGGTATCCCCGTGCCCGTGGAGGGTGCCGAGGGCAAGGTGCTGTACGTGTGGTTTGACGCGCCTATCGGCTACATTAGCAACACCAAGGAACTGTGTGAAGCCCAAAGCGAGCGTTGGGGCACCTGGCAGAAGTGGTGGCAGGATGACAACACACGCATGATTCACTTCATCGGCAAGGATAACATCGTGTTCCACTGCATCATCTTCCCGACGATGATGAAGGCCCACGGCGACTACATCATGCCTGACAATGTGCCCGCCAACGAGTTCCTCAACCTGGAGGGTGACAAGATCTCGACCAGCCGCAACTGGGCAGTGTGGTTGCATGAATACCTCAAGGACTTCCCCGGCAAGCAGGACGTGCTGCGCTATGTGCTCACCGCCAATGCACCCGAAACGAAGGACAACGACTTCACCTGGAAAGGTTTCCAAGCCAATAACAACAACGAGTTGGTGGCTATCTTGGGCAACTTCGTGAACCGCGCCCTGGTGCTCACCCACAAGTTCTGCAACGGCATCGTCCCCGAGGCTGGCGAATTTAACGACATCGACCGCGCCGCCATCGATGAGTTCAAGAACGTGAAAGAAGTCCTGAGTGACCACATCGAACGCTTCCACTTCCGTGAGGCCCTGAAGGATGCCATGGATCTGGCCCGCATCGGCAACAAGTACCTGGCCGATACCGAGCCCTGGAAACTTGCCAAGACCGACATGGCACGCGTGCAGACCATCATGAACGTGGCCCTGCAGATTACCGCCAACCTGGCCATCGCCTTTGAGCCGTTCCTGCCCTTCAGCGCCGAGAAACTGCGCCGCATGATCGGTATGGAGCAAGCCGAATGGAACCGCCTGGGCGATATCGATCTCCTGCCTGCAGGCCGCCAGCTGGAGCAGCCCGAACTGTTGTTCGAGAAAATCGAGGATGACGTCATCGATGCCCAGATCCAACGTCTGGAGCGCATCAAGCAGGAGAACATCATCAACAACTTCAAGCCCAAGCCCGTCACCACGTCGTGTACCATCGACGATTTTGCCAAGCTCGACATCCGCGTGGGCACCGTCCTCGCCTGCGAGAAGGTGAAGAAGGCCGACAAACTGCTGAAGTTCACCATCGACGACGGTATGGCAGGCCGCACCATCATCAGCGGCATCGCCAAGTGGTATGAGCCCGAGGAACTGGTGGGCAAGCAGGTGTGCTTCATCGCCAATTTCCCGCCACGCAAACTCAAGGGCATCGAGAGCCAGGGCATGATCCTCAGCGCTGAGGACGCTGGCGGACGCCTCGTCGTCATCGGCCCCACGGGCCCCGTCAAGCCCGGCTGCCAAGTAGGGTAATTATTCAAGCGGCTAACTCCGCTTGAAGTTTAGAGGTTAAAAGATTAGAGGTTAGTGAACCATCACCAACCTCTAATTTTCTTTTACCACTATCACTAACTGAGGATGGTGGGGGAGGTGTCGGGGAGGTGGGTGCTGAGGATGCGTTGGGGCTTGGGGTAGAGGTTGTTGGCGCGGTTCCCGAGGTTGTTGGCAAAGCCGAGGATGGCGCCCTGGTGGGCAACGAGGACGTAGCCACGGGGAGCGTCAAGGGTGACGCTCTCGCCGCGCAGGTAGCGCAGGGCGGTCTGATAGTCCACCTCGCAGATGGGGAAGGCATCGGTAGCCCTTGCTAATGACATGGCCAGGGCATGATGAGGCACCGTTTTGCGACCCATGACGGTGGCCAATTCCACGCCAGCGTGCAAGACGTTTAAAGTGGCACGCAGTGCGACTACCTCGCGGCGGATATCCTGTGGAACGGCTATCGAGAGGTCGCCCAGTTGTTCGACCACATAATCATCGGGGTGAGAAAGCCAATTTTTGCCGATTTCATCGGCTTTTTTCGGCAACTTTTCCTTTATTTTTACTTCTTGACGAGGGGCATTTCCATCCTTGCGGAATACAGCCATAAACAGGCCCTCGCCATCCACACGGTGCGGCATAAAGCGGTAACAATGGCAATCGCTGTCGATGGCGGGATGGATGTTCCACGACGACTCGATGGGCACTTCAAGCGAGGTGGCACCCAACTCATGCACGATGAAATCAGCCATCTGCTCGTTCTCTTGACGGTTGTAGGTGCAAGTGCTGTAGATGAGCAGCCCGCCAGGGCGCAAAGCATCCCATACATCGGTGAGGATTTCGCGCTGGCGCTGGGCACACTGCTCGACCAGGGCGGGCGACCACTGGGCGACAGCCTCGTCGTCCTTTCGCATCATTCCCTCGCCACTGCAAGGCACATCGGCGGCGATGACATCAAAGAAATGGGTCAATTTGCCGATTTGGGCTGGGGCGTTGCTCGTCACCACACAGCGGGGATCACCCCAGCGGACGACATTGTCGGCAAGCACACGGGCACGTGGCGGCACAATCTCGTTGGCAACCACCAGCGAACGCTGTGGCAAGGCTTGAATCGCGGCCGTCGTTTTGCCACCGGGAGCGGCACACAGGTCCAGATAGCGCACCGGTTCATGGATGAAGTGCCTGATGACATGGGCAATGAACATCGACGAAGCATCCTGCACATAGTAACGCCCCGCGTGCCAGTCAGGGTCAAAGGTGAAGGCAGGGCGATCAGTGAGATAAAAGCCCTCGCGGCACCAGGGCACACGGTGGCACCCATCTGGCACCCCTACCCCACGGGCCTCGTTAACGCGCACAGCGACACTGGGCTCACTCGTCGTAATCGCATCGGCCAGCGCCTCCCACTCGTCGGGCAGCAGCTCACGTAATTGCTCTATAAACTCCTCAGGCAGTTTCATCGCCGCAAAGTTAGTAAAAATCACGCAATCTCCATGACGTCTATAATAAGGGACAAAAAACCGATTTTTGTCCAAATCTATACTTTTTACCCCACATTTGGACGAAAATAAGGCAATTTTTGTCCAAATCTATCTTTTTTACCCCACATTTGGACGAAAATCCTTGTTTTTATCCCAAAAAGTATTACCTTTGCGGTAGAGAAAAAACATCTGTGCAAATGGAAAAACTCATTGGACGTAAACGTGAATGCGAAGAGCTGAAATGGGCGCTTGAATCTAAACGCTCAGAGTTCGTTATTTTGTATGGTCGGCGACGTATTGGGAAAACGTTCCTTGTTCGCAGGTTCTTTAACGATATCTACAGTTTCCACTATGTGGGTGCCCACAAACAGAGCAGAGCCGTGCAGTTACAAAACTTCAGGGAAGCATTGTCACGCTACAGCGGCACTTCAATTCCTGAAATAAAGAATTGGCATGATGCATTCATTGGCCTGCAATCATATCTTGAGACTTGTTCCGAAGAGCGCAAGGTCATTTTCTTTGACGAAATACCCTGGATAGATACTCACGGCAGCGAATTTGTTGAGGAACTGGAATATTTCTGGTCCAACTGGGTACAGAACCGAGACGATATCGTTTTTATCGCCTGTGGCAGCGCAACAAGCTGGATGAAAGAGAAACTGGAAGATAATCAAGGAGGCTTGCACAACCGCATCACTCACCGAATATATTTGAGGCCATTCTACTTGAACGAATGCAGGGATTATCTTAACGAACACGGTTTTGAATGGGACGAATACCAAATACTGCAATGCTACATGGTGTTTGGTGGCGTTCCTTATTACTTGAGTCTATTGAGACCGACCCTGAGTCTGCCCGAAAATGTGGATTCACTCATCTTTCGCCGCGGGGGAGACATGAACGATGAGATAAACGAACTGTATAATGCCTTGTTCAACAAGGCCGACCGCTATATCATCATTGTTAAATTGCTGGCTACCAAGCGAGAAGGTTTCACACGGAGCGAAATAGAACAGAAAACTGGCTTTAGTGGAGGCGGATTGAGCAAAATGCTCGACAATCTTGAGCGATGTGACTTCATCATGTCTTACTCCCAGTTTGGTAACAAGAGCAAGCAGATGCTGTATCGCCTTTCTGACTTTTACACGCTATTCCACTTCCGCTATGTGGATAATAACCACAGCCGCGACGAGCAGTACTGGCAACACCACTTTACTGACAGGAGCGTAGAGTCATGGGAAGGGTTTACTTTTGAGGCTGTATGCCTGCGCCACTTGCCACATATCAAACATGGTTTAGGCATCTCAGGAATGGCCACTGAAGCCTCATCATGGAGGTACACACCCAAATCCAAAGACAACTTCAAGGGAGCACAAATCGATCTCGTGATCAAGCGAGCTGACAAACTGATTCACTTAGTAGAAATGAAGTTCAGTGAGAAGCCATATACTATCACCAAGGACTATGCCCAGCGTTTGGATGAGCGCAAAAACCTTTTTATGGAGGTTACCGGAATCTCACGCGGTGTCGTACACACATTCATCACCCCTAAAGGACTTGCCATGGGCAAGCATTCATCCATTGTTCACAGCCAGTTGACAAGTCACGATCTCTTTGCCGAATTAGGGAAAAACGTGTAATACATTTCACTCGTCAAGGACCTGATTTATCCTCGTATAAAGGGGTGGAAAGGGGCGGTTGAAATTATAATTTTTTAAGGTTTCAATCCTTTGGCAAATGGGCGATTTTTTGTAATTTTGTACGTTTTTAGACACCCCCGATTTTTGAGGGTATAAACGTGAAAAAAACTTCATTTTTATGTCAGAAGAGAACAAATATATCGAAGAACAGGAAGAGAAGAATTATTCAGCGTCCAACATCCAGGTGCTTGAGGGTCTTGAGGCCGTTCGCAAGCGTCCTGCGATGTACATTGGCGATACCCACATCAAGGGTCTGCACCACCTGGTGAGCGAGGTTGTGGACAACTCGATCGACGAGGCCTTGGCCGGATTCTGCGACCGCATCGACGTGATGATCGGTGATGCCGTCCGGGGGAAT
>JAEEGL016195495.1_pt1 | contig 19692 bp, 9 predicted proteins | sample 9134231 | NCBI WGS metagenome assembly JAEEGL01 (sample SAMN16246548, study PRJNA631951) | gut metagenome | biome: gut microbiome; feature: rumen; material: fiber-attached | host: Bos | place: Iran: Karaj | collected 2018-10 | reverse complement strand
GTCATGGAGCAGGACGTCGGCTGGACGACATACGCGGGCTTCGACCCCTGCGAGCAGTACGTCAAGTACCCCGGCCGCTCCATCACCCTCCACGCCAAAGAGAACGGCCTCCACGAGGAAGGCTACGACGCCATCCTCGGCAAGCCGGCGCCAGGCGCCAAGGGCGTCGAGTGGGAGAAGCTCTTCCCCGTCGCCGAGAAGGACGGCGTCGAATGGTACGTGGTCGAATGCGAACGCCACTTCGACTCGCTTGAGGCCATCACGCCCTCCTACGAGTTCCTGAAACCCCACTTCAGGTCCTGAGTCCCGGGTCCCGGTCCTTCGACTTTTGACTTTCGACTATCTGCATTGAATCAAAAGGGCGGTTCCCGGTCGGGGATCGCCCTCCTTGTCTCAACGCAAAAAGATGCACATCCGCATTCGGACGAAGTCATTGACGACTTCGCGCGAGACGACCTTGCCCACGAGGTCGCGTCCGCTGTCCAGCAGGCGCGAAAGAATCGGGTTATGCTGCTGCGGAACGTATCCGATGCGGTTCTCCTCCGCCGTGTAGATCGCGATGGCGTCGCGGTCGTACTCGTTTCCCGGTTCCCTGCGCAGGAAAAGCGGTGAATCCTTCTGGAGTTCCGCCGTCTTCCCCTTGACGTCATCGACACGAGAAGTGCCGGCGACATGGCATTCAAGAAGGAACGTGCCGTCGTCGCGTCCATCGGGATCGGCGACGGGAACGGGCTTCACACGAACCCCCTCCGGATTGTCCGCGATAAAGGCTTCGCGTGACTCCTCCTCCGCCCGGAAATCGACCATCATCCACGCCCGGCATTCCACCATGTCGCCTTCGACGGGGAACGATTCGCCGTCGGGGGCGCCGTCTTCGACCGTCTTGCAGGAGACAAAGGCCGGCAAATCGAAGGTGAGCCCGCCCACGCGGAGCATGAACTTAAGGACTTTGTCGCCGTTCCAGAGGGTCGCCGGGGCGACGGAGACGACGCGTCCGACGATGTCCGCCGACGCATGCGTGAAAAAGGAATGGCCGCCGGCCGGCGCGATCGAACCACCCTCCTTCTGACTCGCGGCCTTCTTGAACGAGAGGGGGAAGGCGGCGAGGAACAGCGAGTAGGACAACCCGCGCACCAGAATGGGGACATCGCCCACGAAGAAGGGCATCGTGGCGCAGAGATGGAGACCCGACTGGAGTTCGACGCGAACGTCGGCAGCCACGCCATGGCGCCAGACGAAGTACTCCCAGGGCCGACCGTTCGCATTGGCGGCATTGCCCCTGAACTCCTTCGACGGGAACGGGAAAAACATTTCAGGACGGCGCTTCCGACCGCCGACATCCCGGACGGCGACGGAAAGAATGGAGATGTCGCAGGCGTTACGATTCACCGACTGGGCAACGAGGTAGTCATCCACCAGCTTCGGCCCCGTCTGCTGGATGGGAAGCGGGGGAATGTCCTTCAAGACCGTTTCAGTCCCCTGGGAAAGAACGGGAACAACTTTGCGGAACGTATCGGGAAGGTCCAGGGCCAGCCCCTCCCATATATCCCAGACGCGCACACCGTTGACATGGCTGGCGGCCGGCTGCAGGCTCCGCCTGTCGCCATCGGCGTAGAGCGGCGTCGGGAAGGCGTCAATCTGCTGCTCAAGATTGCCGGCAAGGCAGGCGATGTGCGACTGCCACTCGAGCGGAGCCTTGACGGCGAGTTCAGACGAGGCGAGGGGGGAATTGGCGCCGTCGAGTTCGGAATCCCACTCCTCAGCCGTCCGTTCGGCGGCGTGGAAGAGCTCGGCGGCCGCGACGACGGTGTCGCCCCCGCTGCGGCTGGCCGTCCAGACGCCTAGCAAACCGCTGAGGGCACGAAACTGCGCGACCTCGTCAAGGTTGTCGCGGCAGTCGTCGACGATTTTCTGCAGGAAACGGCACTCCGCCGGACTTTTTGGCTTTTCACGAAGGCGGAAGAGAACGCCACGGCTGGCGTCGAAATAGGACTCGCTGCGCCGTTCTGGCTCGCGGTCAAGTTTCGCGGCACGCAGAAATGCGAAAGCCGCAAGACCATAGCGCCCGAGGCGTCCGGCGGCAGACGCGATGATGCGCCAGTCTCCGTCGTCGAAATCGGTCTCGATCCCATCCCAATGCGACAGGAGCAGCATGCTGAGGAAGGCCCAGATTCCGTCCTCGAAGTCGGTGCGAAGGCAAAGGACCAGAATCTGGCATAGGAGTCCGACGTCGTCGACGGAGGTCAGGTACTGGCGGCCCTCGGGATCTTCGTCGGTCATCAGCGCACGGACCGCGGGCGCCAGGATTTCGCGAGCGGCGCCGCCGTGCTTCTTGTCGATGGCTCTGCGAACGACGTTGTAGTAGATGCCAAGGTTGTAGTCGTGTTCTGAAAGCTGAATTTGCCCGGAATAGGCGCGTCGGACCGCCTGTCGGCGCAGTTCCGTGAGAAAGGAGGCCTTGTTCTTGCGGAACAGGGTCTGTGTGTCCTTGGAAAGGTTGGCGCGGCGTTCCTTCGCGGCATTGAAGAACTCGACAAGCATATCGTCGAACGTCCAGGAATCTTCTGTGCCCTTTTTCATTTTTCTGTCCTCGTTTAAAAATCTTTCTGAATTATTATAGTACAAACCTCCGCCCTTCGCAAGGGCTCCGAACACTGTTTTTCGCTAATCGGTTTGACAGACGGGGCAAAAAACAGTATTGTAGTTATACTATGAAAAATACAACCCTTCTTGCTGCAACCGTCGCGGTTGCCGCGGTTTTCGCCTCCGTCGTGGGCTGCGAGACGGAGAAACTCTCCGACACCCAGCTTTCCATATCGCCCGCCAGGGCAACAATCGCCCCGGGCGACAACCTTGTTCTCACCGCTCAGGGCGGCTGGGACTATACGTGGGAAATCATCGGAGATTCGAAATACGGCACGCTCTCCACATATAATGGCAAAAAGGTCACCTACATGACGCCCCTGCCTTCAAACGAAGAGTTGACCCAGGGGAAGCATGAAACGGTCACCATTCAGGTCCATTCCGCCTCAAACCACACGGCGTCCGCCGTCATCACGGTGCATGCAGATCCGAAACCTGAAGAGGAAGACCAGCAGTCTGACAACAACAACCAGGAAAACAATTCCACCAACAGTCAGAACACAATTACCCCCGACACCGGTGATGACACCGAAGACTGATGGAAATGGGCGCATCCGAGGAAAAACTCCATGAAATGGGGTCGGGCAGGATTCTCCCGCTCATCCTGAAATATGCATGGCCGGCGGTCGTCACCATGACGATCAACCAGCTGTACAACGTGGTCGACCGCGTCTACATCGGCCATGGTTGCGGCCCTGACGCCATCGCCGGCCTCACGCTGACCTTCCCCATCATGGGGGCCCTCGGCGCCGTGGGCGTCCTAATCGGAATGGGGTCTTCCACAATCCTCTCAATCCGACTCGGCGCCGGCGACCGCGAGGGCGCGGAGAAGGCCCTCGGCTCCTGCGTGGCACTGAAGCTCCTTTTCGGGCTGATTGTGCCGCCGCTGATGTTCTTTTTCGGCTTCCGACCCATTCTCGCCCTCATGGCCGGCGCCGGCACAACGGCGGAGACCCTGCACCTCGCGCACCAGTATCTGGGAATCGTGATCTTCTTCAACATCTTCGCGCACCTCGGCTTCGGCCTCTCCGCGACAATGCGCGCGGAGGGATCTCCCAAACAGTCGATGTACTGCATGATCATCGGTTGCGTGACGAACATGATTCTGGACCCGCTCTTCATCTTCGACGCGATTCCGATTCGCGGAACCGGCCTCGCGATTCCCGGCCTCGGACTCCGCGTCGCCGGCGCTGCCTGGGCGACGAACATCTCCATGATGGTCACCTGCGGCACAGCACTCCACTTCTACCTGCGGCGCAAGTCGGTCGTCCGCCTCCGCCTCGCCCGCATCGGGGTCCACAGCGGCATCACGTCAAAGTCGCTGGCCATCGGCCTCTCCCCCTGCCTCATGCAGATCATGGGCGCCATCATCGGATTCTCGCTCAATCACGCCTTCGCCGCCTGGTCCTCCTCTCCGGAGCAGGGCACGATCCAGATCAGCGCCTTCGGAATCGCCAATACGATCTCCTTCCTCTTCTTCATCCCCTGCGTCGGCGTCCAGCAGGGACTCTCCCCCATCATCGGCTTCAACTGGGGGGCTGGCAACTACCGCCGCGTCAAGGAATGCCTTGGCCTCGGACTAAAGCTCACCGCCGTCGCGACGATGATGGTTTTCCTCGGCACGGAACTGCTGCCGCGCATCTTCGCGAGGGCCTTCGCGGACAATGCGGCGGTCATTGACGCCACGGTCAAGGCCCTGCGCATTGCGAATGTCTTCATCTGGACCATCTTCGTGAACATCGCGGCCACGACCTACTTCCAGGCGACGGGCCGCCCGCGAATCGCCATCCTCCTCTCCTTGCTGAGGCAGTGCCTCTGCCTGCTTCCGCTCGTCTGGATCCTTCCCCACCTCTTCGACGACCATATCCTCGCGGTCTGGCTGGCAATGCCGATTTCCGACGTCGTCGCCCAGCTCGCCACCCTCGTCCCGCTCATCCGCGAATTCCGCTGGCTCAACAACCGCATCGCTGCCGCCTAGGCGTCACCGTTGCGGCGAGTTCCAGCGGTCAGTTCCGGTGGCGGTTCGCGGTTCGCTTTTTGCTTGTCACGGAGCGGCAAAAGCGGTATCATAGTATTACCTGTAGTTTTAAGGAGTTCCAACATGTCCAAGGTTTGTGAAATTTGCGGTAAGAAGCCGATGTCCGGCAATCACATCGTCCGCCATGGTCTCGAGAAGTACAAGGGCGGCATCGGCCTCCACACCACCGGCATCACGAAGCGCCGCTTCATGCCGAACCTCCAGTCCGTCCGCGTCAAGGAAGGCGGCACAACGCGTCGCCGCATGGTCTGCACCGAGTGCATCCGCGCCGGCCGCATTACGAAGCCCTGATTTTTCGTCAATTGTCCCGGGTCTCCGACCCCCGTATCGCCCCGGGACGGCAAACGGGAGAGTGCGCAATGGTTGAAGACGGCAACATCGTAGGCGAGATCGACCCCCTCGAAGGCAGCATCGAAGGCACACAGGTACAGCCCAGCATGGTCGCGGACATCGACGACCAGGGCGGTGAAATCCGTGAAACCGACATTGTCTTTGACTGCCCCCACTGCGGCCATGGTCTGGTAATCGACTACCGCGGCGCAGGCCTCGTCATCACCTGCGTACAGTGTGGCAAGCCCGTCCAAGTCCCCATCCCGGAGGGCATGCACCTCTCGGACCTCGACCAGGACCCCGAAAACCTCAGCAAGCAGCTGGCCAACCTCCGCACGGCACTGCGCGCCGCCGAGGACCGCGAACGCGACCTCGTCGAGGAAGTGACGGAACTTCGCCAGCGCTGCGAAGACCTCGACCGTGAATCCCTGCAGCGTCTGCACCGGCTCGCCGAAATCCGCGCAGCCTGCGAACACGCCCAGCGTGTCATCACTGAATCCAGCAACATCCTCAATCGGATGTTCGACATGATCCAGTCGGAAGTCGAGCCCAAGTAGGGAACAGGGAACAGGAGGGGGAAGCTGCGGCTTCCCCCTTTTTTTTATCGCATCACTTCCACCCATTTGGCGTCGAGGCGCTTGGCGCTGATGGGCGTGGGGGTGCGCAGTTCCTGCGCGAAGACGGAGACGCGGAACTCCTCCACCATCCAGCGGTAGTCGGCAAGGGCTTCGGCGTTGAATCTCGGGCCCTTTTGCGACGTGACGGTCTCGCGGTAGTGGCTCCAGTACGGCGCGACGAGCGCCTCGCGTTCAGAGTCGGTCGAGGGGGAGAGCCGCGCCCGTTCCAAACGAACGCGGATGCCTTCAAGATACCGCCTGTAGTGCCGGAGGCGCGACAGCGGAACATGGCGCAGGAACCCGGGGAAAACGAGCCAGGCGAGCTGATTCTTGACCGCCGCGACCGTGACTGCCGAAAGGCGTTCATCGGATTCGGCTACGCGCATGCGTTCCGCGGCGGCGGCAATGGTGTCGAAGAAGATGCGCGAGAGCTCTCCCTGCGCCTCGGCGAGACGCGGGTAGCAAGCCCTGAGCCGCCCATTGAAGGCTACCGCCGTGCGGATATCGGGCTGGTCACGGACAAAGGCCTCGGCTGCTATTGCGAGCAGAAAGTCATCGGCAATCGCCGCGTCGGCATAGCCGACATTACGAAGGTAGAGCGCCGCTTGAATCGGCAACTGGCGGAAACGGACGAGCGACTTCGCCTCCTTGCCCAGCGCCAGGACAAAGAGCCGCGCGAGTCCGGCCGCGTGGATTGCGCGAGCTTTGGCAGGATCGGTGTAGAGGCCGATTGAGACGCCGTCCCCCTCATCCTTGAGGGCCGGATACTGGCGAATCTTCCAGCCGGCATGCCCGGCCTCAATCATTTCCCGCAAATCCCCGAAGTCCCAACACGTGTGCTTCGCGCTTTCGGTGGCGAGGTTCGCAGATGAAGGCGTCGCCTTGGCGAGACCGCAACGCCCGAGAACATCTTCAAGGTCGCGTCCTGCGGCGACAATGCGGCCGGTGGCGTCGTCCTTGATGCGGAAGCGCACGAGGAAGTGAACCGGCATGCGGATCTTGTCCCAGGAATCTGGGGAGACGCGAAGGCCCCATTCGTCGTGGAAGACGCGGCTCAGGGCGTCGGCAAGCGACTCTTCGCCCGGCTTGAGATAGGTGAGGAGGCGACTGACGGTGTCCTCGATTGGCGAGAGAATGCGGCGTTGGGCTGAGGGAAGGCACGAAACCATCCAGGCAAGCTTTTCAGGAAGGGCACCGGGAACGAGCCAGTCGGCGCGCCATTCGCGCAAAGCTGCGGCGTCGGACTTGCGGACGGTGCAGGTGATGCCATCCTCGTCGTCGTCAAGCGAGTGGCGGTATGTGAGGCGCATCCGGGCACGGCCGATGGTGATGGTGTCGGGGAAGGCGGCCGAGGGGCCGTCCTCCTCTGGCATCCAGTCGGCTTCCTTCAGGCGGAAGGCGTCGGTTTCGGCCGGCGTGGCGCGGCGGAGCCATTTGCGAAGAGCGTCGGCCGAGCAGATGTCGCGCGGGAGAACGCCGTCGAAATAGGCTGCGAACCTGTCTTCATCGAAGAGGTGCGGGTCGCGGATCTTCTCCGCGCGGCGGCGGATGGAGGCGATGAGCGCCGTGTTGTCACGGACGGCGGGTGGCGGACGCGGAAAGTCGCAACCGACGAGTCCGTGACGGATGAAGATGTCGCGCGAAGTCGCCGGGTCGATCCGGCTGAAGTCGCAGCGTCGGCCCTGGACGATGACGAGACCATAGAGCGTGACCTGCTCGGTGGCGCGCACGAAACCGTGTTCGCCGTCCCATTCCGGGGAATGGTAGCTGTGGCGGCAGAGGTCGCCGGCAATCGGCTCAATCCATTCGGGATCGAGGACGGCGGCCTGCCGGGCGTAGAGGCGCGAGGTGTCGACGAGTTCGCCGGCCATGATCCACTGCGGCGGCTTTTTGAAGAGAACGGATCCGGGGAAAATTGAAAAGCGGATGGCGCGCGCGCCGCGGTAGTCGCGCCTTTCGGAGTCGTAGACGCCTATCCGTCCCAAAAGTCCGGAGAGAAGGGCGCGGTGGATGGCGGCGTTGTCGCCGGAGTCGGCCTTTGTCTCAAGGCCGAGGCGGGCCGCAAGCGTTGCGAGCTGGTCGGTGAGGTCACGCCATTCGCGCATCTTCGGATAGGAAAGATAGTTGGCCTTGCAGAGCTTGCGCGCCTGGTTTTGCGAGATGTTTGGCGTCTCATCGTTCCACCAGCGCCACATCTTGAGCGTGACGGCGAAGTCGGATTCGGGGGCCTTGAACTTGGCGTGGGCCTGGTCGGCCTTTTCCTTCTCGTCAATCGGGCGGCGGCGAGGATCGTCGCAGGCCATCGCGGCGACCAGCGGAACGACGGAGGGCAGAACGCCCTCTTCGGATGCGGCGACGAGCATCCGCGCGAGGCGCGGCTCGACTGGGACGCGGGCGAGTCGCCAGCCAAGGCGCGTGAGGGAGGGCGGACCGCCTTCGGGAAGGCGGATGGCGCCGAGTTCCTGGAGCTCGCGCAGCCCCTCGCGAATCATGGCCGGCTCGGGCGGGTCGAGGAAGGGGAATTCGGCGATGTCGCCAAGCTTCAGGTCGAGCATCGTGAGAATGACGCCGGCGAGGGAGGAGCGGAGGATTTCGGGCGGCGTGTAGGCGTCGCGCCGCTGGTAGTCCTCCTCGGAGTAGAGGCGGATGCAGACGCCCGGACCAAGGCGTCCGCAACGGCCGGCGCGCTGACGGGCGGAGGCCTGCGAAACGGGTTCGATCTGGAGCCGCTGGACCTGCGTGCGGTGGATGTAGCGCGAAATGCGGGCAAGGCCGGAGTCGACGACAAAGCGGATGCCGGGAATCGTGACGGACGTCTCCGCCACGTTGGTGGAGAGGATAATCCGGCGGCGGGCGGAGGTGCGGAAGGCGCGTTGCTGTTCGGATGCGGGAAGGGATGCGAGGAGCGGGATGACTTCGTCCATCTCCCCGCGCTCGCGACCGAGCGTCTCGGCGCATTCGCGGATGTCGCGTTCGCCGGGAAGGAAGACGAGGATGTCGCCGGCGTCCGGAAGAGAATCCACTGCGCCGAGGACGTCGCGGGCAAGGTCGGCCTCTTCGTCTTCGGGCGGCGGCGCATAGCGGACGTCGACTGGGTAGAGGCGTCCCGGGATTTGAAGGGCGGGCGCGCCGTCGAAGAAGTTCGAAAAGGCGGCGGCGTCAAGCGTCGCGGACGACACGACGACCTTGAGGTCGCGCCGTCTCGTGAGGATTCGCCTGAGAATGCCGAGGAGGAAGTCGACGTTCAGCGAGCGCTCGTGGGCCTCGTCGATGATAATCGTGTCGTAGGCGCGGAGCAGCGGGTCGGCGCGCGTCTCGGCAAGGAGAACACCGTCCGTCATGAACTTGACGCGCGTCCGGGGCGAGACCTTCTTTTCGAAGCGGTGCTGGTAGCCGATGATGTCGCCGACGGGCTTGCCGAACTCCTCAGCCACACGTCGGGCGATGGTGACGGCGGCGAGGCGACGGGGCTGCGTGCAGGCGATGCGCCGCCCCTCCGCGCCGCGTCCCAGTTCAAGGGCCATCTTGGGAAGCTGGGTCGTCTTGCCCGAACCTGTGTCCCCGCAGACGATGATGACGGGATGGGCGCGCATGGCGGCCTCAATCTCGTCGCGGTGCGCGCAGATCGGAAGCTCATCGGGGAAGCGGATGCGAAGGTCTTCCATGGCAAACGAATCAGCGGCGCCGGAAGATTTCGATCTGGACGGTTTCGGCGCAGAATAGGGCTCCTGGTTTGCCGACGATGACGCGAACCGACTTGATGCGCCGATCGAAGGCAAGACAGATGTCGACGATATCGCCCGCAAGGCGCTCAACTAGGGCGTAGCGCTTGGGATCGGCGCCGACAGGAATTGCGTCGGCACTGCAGACGGAGCGAATTGCCTGCGAGAGCGCATCGTAGTTCACAGTGTCCGCGAGGGAATCTGTTTTCGCCGCGTGCGAAAGGTCGAGCCCAAGCTCGATGTCCACGACGGCGGGACGCGGCACGAACTGCTCCTCGGGGTAGACGCCGAGGTAGACGGAAAGTTGAAGACGTCGGATACGGATGAAGTCCATGGCTGATGCAACCACAAATATTATACCATACTTCGTTGGCAACGGACCATTGGCATGGAGTTTGCTGTGATTGCTTGGATTTAACGCACAACTCCAGCATGACGCGAGAATCGGGTAAAAAAGGCTCTGACGGCAAGTTCGTGCCCGGAATGACCTTCCGGGCCTTTTTGGCGTCCATTCTGTGCATGATGCTCGCCGCACTCTACACGAACTACACCGCCGTCATCCTTGGCGAGTCCTACACGATCTCCGAATCGGCCATCCCCATCCCCGCCATTCTGGCGGTGCTGGGGCTCACCCTGCTCGTCGGCCTCTTCGCCATTCTCTTCAAGCTCCGGCTCCTCACGAAAGCCGAGATCGTCTGCGTCACCTTCGCCACCATGATGGCCGTGCCGATGATGACGCAGGGTTTCTGGCACCGCTTTCTCTGCATGATTTCCGCCACGCCGCGCAACCAGAACTACGACTACGGCGACGCCTATGGCGATGCTCTCTGGCCGCACGGACCCAACCTCCTCAAGGACTCCTTCGACGCGGCCGCAGGCATACCGTCGTCGTCCAACGCCGCAATCCCCGCGACGTGTTCCTTCACCAACGTCCACTGGACCGCCGGCTTCATAGAGGAGGGCGTAGAGGGTGGCGCGCTCGTCATCTCCAACACCGCCGCCTCCGACATCGCCTACATCGAATACGCCTTTCCCGTCGATCCGTCCGACCCCGCCTCGCCCCGTCCGGCCGAACCGCATCTCATCACCTTCCTCGCGAAGGGCGAAGGCGTCGAGGCCGAGACCACCGTCTTCGTCCAGGCCTTTGCGGACGAGAACCCCGTCCCCGAAACGCTTTACCGCGGCTCTCCGCGCACACGCCCCACCTACCTCCACAAGACGGGCTTCGGCCGCCTCGGCGGCTATGGCCTCATCCCGGCGCGCGTCTGCCACAGCAACCTCCTGCTCCGCATCGGCCTCAGCGGACGCGGGGCCGTGACGATCGCCGATCCGCGCTTCTTCTCCGTCGCCGCGTTTGAATCGATCTTCCGCGGACGGAAGATCGTCGACGAGACGGAATGGCTGGCGATGGCGCCCGAGGACCGCCCGGCCGACGCCGTCGTCCGCCCGGCGCGCAAGTGGTCGCTCCGCTCCCTCGCCTTCTACGTGCAGAGTCTCATCCCCTACCGCGAGTGGGCGCGCCCGATGCTGATCTGGGGCTCCTACATCCTCATGCTCCTCACGGCCTTCTTCTGCACGAACGTCATCATGCGCCGCAAGTGGGCCGAAAGCGAGCGCTACCCGATGCCGAACACGCGCATTCCGCTCGCTGTCGCGGGTGCCGGCCCAAGCGACGACGAAGACTCCCCCTTCCCCGCCGTCTGGCGCAACCGCTGGGCCTGGGCCGGTCTCGTCTTCGCGCTCGTCTATGGGCTCGCAAAGGGACTCCACTCCTACAATCCGCACGTCCCGGATCTCAGCATCGTCATCCATCTCAACGAATACGTCACGAACCCGATCTTCGGGCAGATGTTCAACACGGCCTTCATCTTCTCCCTCTTCGTCTGCAGCATTGCGGTCTTCTTCGAGCTCAACGTCCTGATGTCCATCATCGTCGGATACTGGATCTGCCGCTCGATGTACTTCTTCGGGCATGTCGCCGGCATCGACGTCAACAAAGACTTCCCCTGGTTTCAGGAGCAGGCCATCGGTGCCTACATCGGCTACTTCGCCATCGTCGTGGCCCTTTCGGCCAAGTACCTCTGGACCGTCGTGAAGGACGCCTTCCGCGGCCGGGGCGGCGAGGAAACGGACGTCCTCACGCCCCGCGCGGCCATCGTCCTCTTCGTACTCTGCCACGTCGGCGTCGCCGCCTGGTCCGGACTCACAGGCGCCTCGGCCGTCGCGATGTCGATCCTCTTCAGCTTTTTCGTCCTCTGCGGCTTCATCGCGGCGAAATACCGCACCGAATGCGGCAATCCCTTCGGCTACTTCGTGCCCTACAACATCATGCTCTTCATTGGCGCCGTCGGCGGAATCCCCGTCTTCGGCGTCCGCGGCATGCTCGTCTCGCTCCTCCTCTCGGGCTGCCTGACGGTCACCGTCTTCTACATCATCCCCGGCATGCAGTTCGAGATGCTCGAAGTCGGCCGCCGGATGCGCATCCAACCCCGCCACATCGCCTACACCTGCCTCGTCGGACTCTTCGGCGGACTCTTCGTCGGCGGCTGGGCCTTCCTCTCCAACGGCTACGCCGCCGGCGCTGAAAACCTCCGCCTCCACTACTTCTACGATGGATACGTCTGGTTCGTCACGCGCATCCGCGCCCCGCTAACGCAGGCCACCGCGCAATGGCTCAGAGAGGATGCCGGCATCATGATCAAGACAGTCAACTGGGGACGGCGCGCGATGGTCTTCAGCGGCGTGACGATGGCCGTCCTGACGGTTCTCCGCCAATACTTCGCCGGCTTCTGGTTCCACCCCGTCGGCTTCATGATCGGCTTCACCTTCCAGAATGACGGCGCCAACTGGGGCACGCTACTCGTCGCCTGGGCCATCCGCTACACCGTCCTCAAGGTCGGCGGCGCCCGCGCCGTCCGCACCAAGCTCCAGCCCTTCTTCATCGGCGCCTTTGTCGGCTGCGTCCTCGCCGTCGGCATTTTCACCGCAATCAACGGCCACTCCGTCGCGCAGGGCAGCCCCAACTTCTACAATTCGATTCCGTGAGGCCCGACATGAAAACGCCATCCCTGCTTTCGCGCCTCACCGCCATCGCCCTCTTCACGATCCTCATCGTCGCCGTCTTCGTCCTTCATCTGGACAACACTGCCAACCCGCCCGCCCATGCGCCGGAACGGATCGAGGCCCACGCCGACCGCAAGGCCGTCTACGCCTCCCTCTCCCCGGAGGCCGTCGGCCGCACCTTCGCGGAAATCAGCGCCTTCGGATCCCGTGCGCCGGGACAGCCGGGACTCGACAGAACACGCCGGTACCTCCTTGACCGCTTCCGCGCCCTCGGCCTTGACGTCTACGAGCAGGACGTCGACCTCCCCTACCCGCTCCTCGCCCCCGGCTCGGGCGCAATCTCGAACGCCGCCTTCCGCCTCGATGCCTGGCCCTTCGCCCCGAACTACGCCCAGCCCGTCACAACCGGTCCCGACGGCCTCGACGGCGAACTCCTCCTCGCGGACAGCGCCACCATGCGCTCCTGCATGGACTTCACGGGCAAAATCGCCGTCATCGACGCAGGCGGCGACATCTTCGAGGACTTCGGCTTCAATCCCGCCCGCTACGCCGACCTCGGCGTCGCGGCCGTCGTCATCACACACCGCGACGGGCTGGAGCATGTCCCGTGGACGGGTGACGCCAAGAAGGCCATCCTCAAGAATCTCCCCGTCAACATCGTGCGCCTCGCCTGCCCCCCTGAAATCCTCCGCCACGTCGGCGAGCGCGTCCACGTCGACGCCGTCTCGACCTGGCGCAACGTCCGCACACGCAACGTCGTCGGCGTCCTGCGCGCCGCGAAGCCGACGGGCAAGGCCCTCGTGATCCCCGTCCAGTACGACGCCACCTCGATGCTCCCCGACCTCGCACCCGGCTCGTTGGAGGCCTTCCAGACCGCCATTCTCGTCCAGACGGCCGAGGCACTCGCCACCGCCCGCGACTTCCTCCGGCGCGACGTCGTCTTCGCCGCGACGACCGGCATGTCGCAATCGCATGCCGGACAGAACCGACTCCTCTCCGCAATCGGCGTGAACGAGAAGCGCGAGTACGCCGCCAAAATCCTCTCCGCCGCCGAGTCGAACAACGAAACGCGCGCCGGCATGATCGAGGAAATCGCCGCGCTCTTCGACGATCCCGCCTTCGCCCTCCCCGGCCACGAAAACGAGACGGCCGCCGCCATCCGTGCCCTTCCGCCCGCCACCCAGAAGTTTCTCTCCAAGCGCTTCTCCGCCGCCATGCGCAAGTCCGTCTTCGAGCAGGCCGAACGCCTCCTTGAGGCCCGCATCGCCTTCCAGCGTCGCCCGGACGACCTGTCCTCGCCCGAATACCACGCCTTCCGCGCCGCCAAAACGCGCTACGACGATCTCAACAATCTCTCCGGCCTCCCCATCGCCCAGGCCATCGGACGTCCCCTCGCCCGCGAATGCGTCTTCTCCGCGGCTGACGGGGCGCAGACGACCCTCCGCAACGCCTTCCGGTCCTCAATCGAGCACCTCCGCGCCTTCCACCGCGACCGTCGCGCCTCCCTCGCCGCCGACCGCGCCCTCCTCGATCTCTTCACGGGCTATGACGACTTCATCGCCCTCTCCGTCCGCCTTACGCCCTCGGACACGCCCGGCAGCGAAAAGATCGGCGTCTCCCCTGGACGCGCCATCTCGCGCGGTGAAAGCCTTGAACTCTTCCAGACCATCGCCAACGAAGCGGTCTACAAGCTCGGCCTGCGCGATGACGTCACGGTCGTCAAGGGCACCTGGTCGGGTTTCCACGACCTCTTCTCCGACGATCTCGACACCCTCGCCTTCGGCGCGGCTTCCTACCCCGCCTGTTCGCTCGTCAGCGCCAAGGAGGCCGCCAAACGCGCCGACTACCCCTTCCCCCAGATGGAATTTGCCGACCTTGCCCATACCGTTGGCAATTCGCTGAGCATCTTCGCCGAAGTCGCCGTTTCGCTCGCCGAGGGGCGCGGCACCTTCCCGCGCCTCCCCGTCTGGGGCTCCGTCGCCACGCGCGGCGCCGTCTTCGCCGCCGGAATCGGCAACTCCGTCGTGCCCAACTACCCCGTCGAAGGCGCCTTTGTCTGCTCGCTCGACGAAAAGCAGGACGTCATCACCGACCCCTACGGCGAATACGACATGCCCTTCGTCCTCATGCCCGCCCTGGGTGGGGAGCGCTGGCGCTGGTACGACGCCTTCCTCTTCGACCGCTTTGGCCGCCCCACCCATGCGAAGGACTTCGGCAAAGCCGCGCAGCTCATCTACGCCTCCCACGGCATGAACTGGAACTACCTCCCCGTCAACCACGTCCTCTACCGCGCCGCCCCCGTCGCCCTTCTCAACAGCGTCAACCCCCAGTCCCTCAAGGCCTTCACCGGCTTTTCCTTCATCAACCCCCGCGGCCTCGGCGAATTCTCCTCCAGCTGCCGGTTCGTCTCCGAAGACGGACTCATGGACTTCCTCCCGCCCGACGTCCGCTACTTCCTCACCCTCAAGGCCGGCGCCGCCCATAATGAACTCGTTTCCGTCACCCGCGCCTTCTGCCTCGGCGCCGCCCACACCAACGACCCCGCCTTCCACCCTTCGGGCAACGAGATCGACGGCCCCGGATACCTCGCCGCCGACACCCCCGTCTTCCATGACGTCGCGACAGAGGCCATTTCCTCCATGGCCTGGCTCGCGGACAAGCGCCTCGACCTCCAGCGCCGCTACGACATGGCCGACGAAATGACCGAGGCCTTCGCGGCCAAGGCTGCGGCCCTGGCCGCGAGGGACAATGCAGAATGCACAATGCACAATGCAGAATGTGAACCGTCGACCACTCACTCGTCACCCGTCACTCGTAGTTCGTCACTCGCCGCTGCAAACGGCGAACCGGCGCTCGCACGCCTGAAGCGCGAAAAGGAATCCCTCTCCTACCTCATCCTCAACCACCCCGTCATCCGCGAATCCATCGGCGAGGCCGTCCTCGGCATCCTCTGGTATCTCGGTCTTCTCGTCCCCTTCGCCTTCTTCTTCGAAAAGCTCGTCTTCGGCTTCACGGACATCCGCCGGCAGATTCTCGCGCAGGGCGCCGTCTTCCTCGCGGTCTTCTGCCTCCTGCGCCTCCTCCACCCCGCCTTCCACATGATCCGCTCCTCCGCGATGATCCTCCTTGGCTTTATCATCATCCTCGTCGTCGGTTCCGTCACGGCCGTTCTCTCCGGCAAGTTCAAGGAGAGCTTCGACGCCCTCCGCCGGGCGCAGGGCCACGTCGCCGGCGCCGAGGGCAACAGGGCCGGCATCGTCCTCACCGCCTTCATGCTCGGACTCAACAACATGCACCGCCGCAAGGTCCGGACGGGCCTTACCTGCGCCACACTCGTCCTCATGACCTTCGTCATGATCTGCTTCACCTCCGTCCAGTCCAACGTCGTCGAAACCGAACGCGCCGTCGGGCGCGCCAACTACCAAGGCATCGTCATCCGCAAGAAGCAGTACGGCCCCATGGCGACCGCCGAAATCTCCGCCCTCAAGTCCGCCTTCGGCGAGCGCCATCGCATCAGCCGCCGCAACTTCTATGCCGGCTACTACGACGGCACTGCCCAGTGCCTCCGCTCCCCCGAGTTCAAGGTCGAGGCCGGAGAAGGCGAGAAGACCCGCCTGCGCGCCGCGCGCGCGGCTCTCGGCTTCGACTGCACTGAGCCCCTCGGACGCACCATCCGGCTCCTCTGCACCAATGGCTGGTTCACCGCCGGCCAACAGCATCTGGTCGAGGCGCCCTATCCCGTCATCCTCTCGGATCTCATGGCGACGCAGCTCGGCATCACCGAGGAAATGGTCGAGGCCGCCCCCGTCCCCGTCACCATCAACGGCGCCCGCTACTTTGTCCACAACATCTTTGCCGCCGCGAGCCTCGACGCCGCCACGGACCCCGATGGACGCGACCTCCTCCCCTTCGACACAGAAGCCCTGGCCAACACCCGCATCGCCCCCGACGGCTTCGTCCTCGCCGACGAGTCCGACGCCCGCGTCGACGCCGCCGACGTCATCCTCGGCATCAACGAACAGCTCACGACAGACAAGCGCGGCATCCGCACCGTCTCAGCCGTCGTCGACATGGGAAACGTCCCCTACCCCGTCGCGCGCCGTGAAATCCTCTCCTACATGGAGCAAAGCGGGCAGGAATGCCACTATGCCCTCGACGGCACCGCCTTCGTCGGACGCCGTGCGCGCATGCGCTCCGCAGCCGGCGTCCTCGACCTCCTCATCCCGCTCGTCATCGCCGCACTCACCGTCCTCAACACGATGAAGGGCTCCGTCTACGAACGGCAGAACGAAATCTACGTCTACAACGCCGTCGGCATCGCGCCGAAGTACATCTTCTTCATGTTTGTCGCCGAGGCTCTCGTCTACTCCGTCGTCGGGGCCGTACTCGGCTACCTCCTCTCCCAGGGCGTCGGACGACTCCTCACCCTCCTCGGCCTTACAGGCGGCGTGAACATGAACTTCACCACCGTGACCTGCGTCCACGCCTCGCTCGCCATCGCCGCCGCAACGCTCCTCTCCACCTGGTTTCCCGCGCGCACCGCCATGGAGATCGCCAAGCCTGCCGACAATGCCGGCTGGACGCTCCCAGAACCGGATGCCGACGACCGCCTCGCCTTCTACCTCCCCTTCACTTTCACCCACGTCGACCGCATCGCCGTCCTCGCCTTCTTCCACAAGTACTTCGACGGCTTCGGCGAAGGCAGCGCGGGCTCCTTCTTCGCCTCCGACCCGAAACTCAAGATCGCCGACCGCCTCGACGACCTCGCGGACGGCGCCTACATCCCCGCGCTTGAAGTGCGCGTCTGGCTCAAGCCCTTCGACCTCGGCGTCTCGCAGCGGCTGGAAATCGAACTCGGCACCGACCCCGACACAAAGGAGTACATCGCCAAGATGATCCTCACGCGGCTCTCCGGCACGCGCGACGCCTGGATGCGACTCAACAAGCCCTTCGTCACGGCCGTCCGCCGCCAGTTCCTCCACTGGCGCGCCGTCGACGACGACCAGAAGGTCGACCTCTTCGCCGAAGCCAAGGCGCTTCTGACGGCGGCGCCGTAAGAACTCACCCGCGATTCCCCTCGTGGCGCGGCGGGACGCCGCACTTCCTTGAGGTCAATCAAAACGCGCCGAGAGCCTTGTCATGCAGTGACCGGAAGTCGGAGCGGTTGGGGACGTTCTCCCAGTCGGCGTAATCGGTGGCGCCCTCGTAGGCGTCGAGAAGTTCCTTGAGGAGATCCGTTTTGCCCGCTTCGCGCAGCGCCGCCAGAAGGCGGTAGTCCTCCCAGGCCTTGCGCATCGTCTCGTAGATGGGCGTGACGGCGACGTCGTTCTCCAGCGGGAAGACCATCTGGTAGCGATAGTCGAGGCTCGTCCACGTCCGGATGTCCCACGGATTCCCGCGCGGCGAGTAGTAGCAGTAGTAGGCGAACCCGTTCAGCCCGTTGCGGAACGATGACCAGGCAATCGACCGTCCGGCGCGCACGGCGGGGTGGAGGTACTGAGCATTGACGCGCCTCGGCGCCGTCCAGAGGGTCTTCGTGAGCAGGTTGGTCTCCTGCACGAGGTTGCGGATCGGGCACGAAATGTCGATGAGTTCGTTGTAGTAGGGCTTCAGGCAGTCGAGGATCGCCTCATGAGGCGGGAAGCCGCGCTCCCAGAAGCAGGGGTTCTCGTAGATCTGGAGCGTCGGCTCAGCCTCCTTGCAGATTCGCGCCATCTCCCCCACAAGCGCGGCGTTTTTCCGTCCGGGTTCGTCAGGCAGGAAGATGCAGTATTCCTCCGGCTTGAGACCGAGCTCTTTCGCCTCTCGGACTACCGCATGGGCACCCTCCGCGATTGCGGCCCGGTTGGTCGAATCGAAATGTTCCCACTTGCCGCTGTAGGCGCCGCTGAAGACGCGGCTTGAGACCCATCCCGTCTTGGCGCAGATCGTGTGCGGCGCGAGCGCCTTGAGGAAGGCGGACTTGGTCCGCGGATGCGGCAGCCCGTAGCAGGAACCGACGCCGAGGGCCGCGAGGCGGGCGGCGTCGGTCTTCATGCGGCTCTCGCTCTCAAAGGGGAACTGGCTCGTGAAGGGCGAGTAGGCGTGAATCCAGAGCGGAAGATCCGGCAGCGTCACATCCGCGACGCGCACGGCGACGGACAGGGCCGCCTCGCCGGCGCGTATTGCGCCGGCGTAGTGCCCCGGTTTCGCGCCGGCAGTCGTGACGCGCAGCATCACGACGCACCCCTCGCCCGGGGCGAGCGGCACGGCGGACGGGAAGCCCGTCACCTGGGCTGGATTCGCCAAGTAGCGCCGCGCGAAGTTGGGTGCGGGAAGAGCTTGTGCACGGAAGAAGGGCAGAACGTCGAGCCGCTGCGGCTTTTCCTCGTAGAGCTTCGACTCGTCCGTGATGAGAAGGTCGATGATCTGCTTCTGCGTGAGCTTCTCCTTGGGCGCGGGACGCACCATGCGCACCACGCCGCCGATCAGCAGCTCCGCCGAAATATCAGGATCGCCGAAGTCAGGCGGTGCGAGCGAGACCGTTGCGGTATTGGCCGAGGCGTTGGCGATGGCGAAGTAGCGCACTTCGGTTTCATTGCGGGCGAGGAGGATTTCACTGGGAGGGCCGACCTCCGTGTCGGCCGCGCGGCCAGAGGCCGCACCTCCCAGAGGAACTGGCGTTTCGCCTGTTGCGGCCGGGACGGCGCCCGGCCCTCCCCCATTATTCACTATCCACTTTCCATTTTTCACTTTACATTCTTCGAGCGTCGGTTTCGTGAGCGGTGCGATTACTATACCGCCGCCGTCATGCGGCTCCACGAAATGCAGCGCGTCGCCGGCGGGGATGTCCTCGACCGCCTCCGGATACCGCTCGGAGACTTCGCCCTCGCCCCAGACGAGGACCTCGTCGAGATACGTGATTCCATTCTCCGCCTTGATCGTGAGGCGCAGAAAGCGCCCCTTGGCTCCATCCAGCTTGATGCGCTCCATTGGCGAGGAAAGGGAGAAGGAGCAGACCGCCGTCCAGTTCGTCCCGTCATCACCCGTCTCGACCACGCCATGCACGGACAGGTTGCGCGAGATGAAGAGATCCACCTCGGAGAAGGCGCAGGGGCGCTTGAAGTCGAAGATGGCGATGAGCGGCGTTTTGCCGCCCCTTCCCACGGTCGTATTCCAGTCGCCGTGCTTTTTGCCGTCGAGGAGACGCCGTCCGAACGACTCCTCGCCGCCGTCCTTGCGGATGTCGCGCGGCGAGGTGGGTTCATGGCCTTCGGCATAGGAATAGGTCACGCCCGTG
>JAEEGL011722803.1_pt1 | contig 19692 bp, 17 predicted proteins | sample 9134231 | NCBI WGS metagenome assembly JAEEGL01 (sample SAMN16246548, study PRJNA631951) | gut metagenome | biome: gut microbiome; feature: rumen; material: fiber-attached | host: Bos | place: Iran: Karaj | collected 2018-10 | reverse complement strand
TACGCAGCTGTCCAGGCTATCTGCGGCAACGGTGCCGCCGAGAGCGAGTACAGCGACACCATCAGCTTCACCACTGCCGACTGCCCGATACCGACCAATGTGACGGTGACGGGAACCACGGCCCACACGGCAACGGTCAACTGGAACGGCAGCGCCGCCAGCTACACCATCGAGTACGGTCCTGAGGGCTTCGCCCAGGGCGATGGCACGACGGTGGACAACATCAGCGGCACGAGCTACACGCTGACCGGTCTGTACGCCAACTACAGTTACGATGTCTATGTGATGTCGCGCTGCGATGCGCAGAACTCCAGTAACTGGAGTGCACGCGTGAACTTCACCACGAGCGTGGGTATCGACGCAGTCGAGGGAGTGGACATGACGCTCTACCCGAACCCCGCCACGGGAAGCACGACAGTGACGCTGAGCGGTGTGAACGGCGAAGTAACCATCACGATAGTCGACATGAACGGCCGCACGGTACGCACCGACAGCATGAGCTGCGAGGGCGACTGTGTGAAGACGATGGAGGTCGAGGGCCTGGCCCAGGGTGCCTACTTCGTCCGCGTCAATGGCGACAACATCAACATGGTCAAGAAACTCGTCGTCAAGTAACACTGACAACTTTATCTTAAAAAAGTGGAACCGTTCGCGGTTCCACTTTTTTTATGCTTAATTTTGTCGGTTTCGAAAATAGTTGTATCTTTGCACTCGCAAAAGTGAAGGGGTGATGCTTGAATAATTGCTCCAACAAGCTTAGAATTAATCAATTTCGGAAAGATGCTCGAGTGGTTGAAGAGGCCCGCCTGGAAAGCGAGTAAGCGTTAAAAGCGCTTCAGGGGTTCGAATCCCCTTCTTTCCGCCAAAAGAACGCCGCAGATTTTTCTGCGGTTTTTTTTTATTTTTTTTTCAGATATGAAAAAAAATTGTATTTTTGCACAAAAAATTCATATATGGTAAAACAACCAGATGGTGACATAGCAAAACGTTTCCTAAAAATGGAAATGCTACGGAGAGGGGTGAATGCAGAAAAACTTCAGACGTTATTATCCGAAAACGGATATGTTTACACGCTGTCGAGTATTAATTGCAAAATAAGCAGAGGCACATTTAGTGCGTCTTTTCTGATACAGTGTCTGGAAGCTATGAACTGTGATAAGGTAAACTTGGATAATATTACTATTAGCCATGAGTAATTGTATCAACAAACTTGTTCAGTACGTCAACACATCGCTTAATGGTTATTGCGATAAAACTGAGTTGGATGTCGTGTGTGCATCCATATCAGTCATGTATGCAATCCGAAAATTAGAAAGGAAAGATTTCCCTGAGTACTATTATTATCAGCCTTCCGAAGAGTACAAGAGACTTAAAAATTATTTTGAGAAATTAATCTCGTGGTATGATTACTATATTAAAAAATTATCTCCTCACCACTTGGCTCAAATAAATTACCTCATTGACAATATATTAATTGATAGTGATGACGATGTTAATCTAGTTTCTTGGATTTACCAGCAATTAAAGACCAGTTTGGCCAAGGAGGCTCTAAAAAGAATTGGTAGTGAAAAAAATAAAATAATCGGAACGGACATACTTGTTCAAACGCAGTTTTTTACCGATAACTATATGGTTAAGTTTCTGGTTGATAAAATATTTGAAATGCAGAAACAAAAATTACCAGATGTTGTTTTTGTTGATCCAGCCTGTGGAGGGGGAAATTTTCTAACCTATATCTATTCAAAACTATACGAATGGTATTCAACTCATACTGAATACGATCCAGAGACTATTAATTCACTAATTCTTAAAAACAACATTGTTGGATACGATCTTGATAATACTCTTTCACAAATTGCAGGTTTATCGTTATATATTTGCAGCAGAATACATACTAGTGTTACTGATATTCCTGATATCTATATTTATGGTGGAGAATCTGGTGATTTGAGAGGTTTCCTGACCCAAAATGTCAGTTCAAATATAATTGGTGACATGAATATGTCAGAGAAAATGTCTATTATTCGAGAAAAACAATATCCAATAGTTTACATCACAAATCCTCCATTCATGGGGAAAAGAGATATGGATATCCGTCTCAAAGAGTACCTTCAGACTTACTATCCGCATTCAAAAGGAGATTTGTGCTTTTCTTTCATGGAACAGGTAATGCATTGTATGCGAGATCAGGATGTATTTGCTTCAGTTACTCAAAACGGATGGCTTACCCTGTCAACACTAAAGAATTTTCGTGAAAAACTTCTTGAGGGATACTATATACATACTTGTATTGATATGGGCACCAATGCTTTTGAGAATATTAACGGAGAAAAAACAAATATAGTTTTATCTATTATTACAGGAAAAGATGGTTACGTTGGTCAGGAAACTATGTTCGCAAATCTACGAGGATTCAATCTAACAGAAAAGAAAAAGATTTTGAGAGAAGAAAGCTATCATGTACATTCTGTTAGAATGGATAAATTCAAAGAAAATGCCAATTATGAGTTCTGCTACCAGTTGGGAAACGATATAGATCGTTTTAAGACCATGCGCCAATATGGATATTATAGTAAATGTATGCAAGGGTCCTCTACGGGAGATAATAAAACGATGGTTAAATACATCTGGGAAACGGACGACCCTGAATGGGTACTTGCTAGTAAGGGAGGCGGATATAGTAAATGGGAGGGGCTTAATCTGTTCAAAGTAAAATGGGGCCAAAATGGAGAATTGTTAAAGAATAATAAAGGCAGTGCGTTGAGAAATTCCAGTGAAATAGAAAATGCCTCTCTTGTTTATAGCGATACTGGAACTCTCGGACTAAGTACAAGACTGAGAATGGATGGTCAAGTGTTTATTGCATCAGGTCCAGGAATAAAGGTTTTACGTGGCAATCCTTTATGCCATTTAGCTTTTCTCAATTCTAAGATTTCTACTTATTTTTTGAAAGTGCTAAACCCTAAATTTACTGTCAGTGCTGGATATATTAATAAGATACCTGTTGTAGATGGCATATTGGATGATACATTTCTGTCGAATGCAGCAGAAAAGTGCATTAAACTTAAATGTGAGTATCTTTCACATAAATTACCCAATCTTGAATTTGTCCACGATAATTACAAAGAGATAATCGACGTAAATGACTACTTGGAGAATTCTATTAGAGGGGATATTTTAAACCAGTATCGCAGACACATTTATGAGAGAGAGATAAACAATTACATTGTAGAGAAATATCAATTGTCCGAAACCCAGAAGGCTGAATATGACAATATGATGGGTAATAATATCACATACATTGCCAATATACCAAGTATTCGTATTATTGATAAGATGTTGTCGTCTACATTAAATGATAGTTGTCAATCGGTAAGTCGTAAATTGAATGGTTATATTGTAGGAACAGAGAATTGTATTGATATGATATCGTATATGTATTCTTTGCCACCCAAAGTCATTGCAAAACTTTTATTTTCAAATATATCATCTCTCTCTTATACAAGGAAAAAATACAAATTGGATTTGGTACATAAGTTGATACTAAAAGTGGCTGATGTCAATACCTTGTCTCATATTACTAATACTCTTGATGCTGATGAAGAGGTTATTTACAAAAAGATAAAAGAGAACTACCCTGTTCTGTTTAGACAACTTAATATTACGCACGCTATGATACGGGATATCGTAGAAAATATTCACAAAAAATGTTTCTATAATAAGCCGCTTCTTTTTCTATGAACTATTTTCAACTATATAAAAGTGCAGTAGCAGAAATCTTGACATCTACATATAAAAAAGATGCAGCAATAGATCCGGCAATGAACAATCGGATTATGATTACTGTTCGTGCTTATTTTGTTGTTTATTGTTATGTTTCCACTTACATAAATCAGAAAACGGATATCCCACTAAGTTTAAATGACTGCATGGAATTATTCAAAGAAATTCTAGCAGAAGAAAATCCTTTTCTTTATATTTATGAAAAGACAGATAGGCAGGTAAATGTAATTGCAGATTATTATTTGAAACAATTGGATAATGAAAGTTTGTCTTGTGATGTGGGATCAATGTACGAAACCCTTTTAAAAACCGATATTAGTGAAAACAGCATCATAGATGGTGAACTGTTAAGAAATAAACAGGGCAGTTATTACACGCCAATAGAACTAGCCTCCTATCTTACAAAGTCAGTCATTGACAACTATATCCAGAATAATAATCTAGAGGAACTAAAGAATGCTCGAATAATAGATTTTTCCTGTGGCTCTGGCATCTTTCTGACAGAAGCACTACGCTACATTAGTAAATTGTTGCATTTGTCAGAACAACAATTGTCAAACTATGTGTGTAATTTGTATGCCTGCGATGTTGATTTCATAGCTTTGGAGATTTGCAAATTCAATTTAATGGATTTAATTCAAGACACAAGTGTCTATAAAAAGTTGTCCATGAACTTCAGACAGGCAAACTTTCTCCTTGAAACAGCAAAAGAAAAGAATGTTAATGTTAAGATAGATGCATATTTGAATGGTTTAATCTATCACAGTAGTCTTGCCATTGGAACTGATTTTTTAACGGAGTATGATATTATTCTGGGCAACCCACCATGGGAGAAAATAAGATTTGAGGAAAAGAATTTTTATGCTCAGTATGAGTCTTCTATTAGAAGTATTTATTTCAAGCCAGAATTGCAACATGCTATCCTTAATGTGGAGTCGTCAAATAATGTGTTAGCTAATTATTGCAATATTTATAAGCAGCAAATAGCTAATGCAAAGTTGTCTATTAAGAAAACAAATCGATTCCGTTCTTCCTCCAACGGTGAACTGAACACCAGTAGCCTGTTTACAGAAGCTGCGTATCGTCTTCTTTCAAAAAAAGGTTCAATGGGATTGATAGTAAAGAGTTCCACAGTTGCAACAACCGCCAGCAAACCTTTATTTGATTTGCTTAACTGTAATATATACTCAATCATCGATTTTATCAACAAGAAAAAGATTTTTAATATTGACAGCAGAGAGAGATTTGCTCTTCTGATGATTGATAGTTTAGCGCATGAAGATTTTCGTCTAGCAATGAATATTCAAAGTGTTAGTGAGATTGAGGATAAAATGATGACGATAACAAAAGATAGCCTACTATTATTGAATCCTTCAACAGGAATGATTCCTAACTTGACATCCTCGAAGGATCTGTCTATTTTGTTGTCATTTTATGAGAATAATGACCCGATTTCTAATATATTCCCTAACTTAAAATACGGTAGGATTGTACATTTTACTAATCATGCAGATGACATTGATAGAGAAAAAAAACCGGACAATCTTCCTGTGTACGAAGGAAAATTTTTCTCTTCGTTTGATGGCTCATACGCTGGATTCAATCACGTTGCAAAAGCCGACAGGTATAAGGCAAAAGCCCATGCCTCTAAATTATCGTATTCTGAAAAGAAAAACAATTGTTACCCAGAATCAAGGTTTTTCATTAAAGAAAACAAATGGCATTCTTTGTCAGCCTCATATCATTCTGAATACATGCTCGCATGGCATAGTTTAACTTCTGCAACAAATAGCAGAGCCTGTGTGGCGACCATTCTTCCTTTTATGCCAGCTTCGCAATCGGTTCAGTTTTTGACTGCAGACTCCTCGGAAGATTTAATCTTTTTGTGCTGTTTGTTTAACTCTGTTGTGTTTGATTATATTGTAAAAAATAAATTGACGGGTATTGACTTGACCCAAAGTTTCATCAAGCAAATTGCTATACCTAGTATAGATAAATCTAAAAAAACTTTTGTGTCATTTAATGGAACAAAAGTAAATATTCACTCATTTCTTTACTCTATTTGTTGGAATATCCTTAACAGTGATCGACGTCTGAACAATTTGTGGCATCAAAATCAACACGTAATAAAAGGCTTGCCTTCGGAAAGAAAATCACTAATACTATTGATGGATGCCCTTGTAGCTATTCTATATCGTATTTCATCGGATGATTATAAATACATTTTAGGTTCGTATTCAGATTATTCGGAAAAAGAAATCCAAGAAATACTAAATTTTATCACTTGTCGAGAGAGTTGATGAATCCATAGGCTCTTCCATTTCCACTGCCGCCTCTTGCCCAGTCATAAGATTGAGCCACCATGTTGTCTAACTCTGATTCATCAAGAATATACAAGTTGTATTTATTGGCAGTTTTTGTTCTCTCAAAAACAAGGATTTTGTGCTGAAATCCTCCATACATACCCAGTTTGGGTGATGAAATGTCCGTCATTTTTGAGCCATCTTTAGCTTCTCCTTTCAACTGAATTCTCCAATTGTTGTTACCTTGTCCATAAAGAATAGTATTGTTTTTATATGATTTTCTGTTATAGACAAGGACAATGTCTTTCTTATTATCGTGATTGTCTTTATCAATACCAAAGAATTCTACACTACCAGGTTTGTTCTCTCCATCAAGTTTTCCTTTTGCAGATAAGTCTAAAATGTTTCTTGAACCTCCTGTCATCTCGCGTGTTTCTATCCACATACTGTTGCCAGTTATTTCTACCGAAGTTGTATATATCAAAATGTCATTATCGCCAGACTCAAGAATCTCGTTCCTGATTTTTTTCTTGTTACGTTTATGAGGAATTCTGCTTTTTAGTTTGCCGAAAGTCATTTCCAACTTCTCAATATCGGATAGTTGCGCTGTTGTCAGCTCTTTTTCATGGGAATTTGTAAAATCTCGTGTTGTTTGCTCAGGAAGAACAATATTTGCTCTAAAAAGTGTTTCTAAAATTTCAGCACTAAGCTGTTTGCATGAAACAGACTCACCATTCAGAAAATCATTGTAGTAGTCAAAAATATCGGAGATAAGTTCGCGTCCATACTCGTCGCAATCATCAAAGCTGTTTTCAACACAAAGCGAAGCTTCTACATTTTGGTATAGTCCTGAAGTAGTAAGATTGGAAGAGCCTACAATGATGTAATATTGGTTTGTCCCTTCAAAGGTGTATATTTTCGGATGGTATACTACTCGATTAGGTGAATAAACAATATAAGTGGGTATTTGTTCTTCCAAAAGTAATTCAAGTGCTTCCTTTGATGTGGCATGTAAGTCAACTCCAACATATAATCTCACGATACCTTGCCTTTCGATAAATTTTTTTAAATTGGGTAAAATCTGCTTAATGCCGCCAACACTGGCAAATGCTACAAAGGCAGAAAACTCCTTGTATTCAGGGTTTTCAAGAATAAGGTTGATGACATCGCCCGCAGGCTTATCACTGGATTTGGACAATCCTTGTCCGATAAATTTAACTTCCATGTTCTCCATTTAGTTTAGTTGTACAACATGTGAGTGTCTTGAATAGGCCGGTTGAAATTGCAAAAATACTTCATTTTTGAGAAATAGCAAAAAAAATGTGTTGGACATGTGATTTGTAAGGCTGTCAAAAGTCCGTTTTGGGGACAAAGGAGATTGTTTTTGTAGTATGTGATAACAATAATGATGTGTAATAGATTCGGGTGGCCTATGAAATTGATGGTCAACAAGTGTTTATCGTGAAGTATTTCCTCTTAAGAAACCCCTATTGTGCGTTATACACAATAAATTAAGTTCTCTATCGAGAATTCCCCTCCTTTTGCACCAATTTGTTACGCAATCGCAAATATTTTCTACTTTTTTTGTTTTCAGGCACTACTCTATGGCACTCGATTTTTTCAACGCTTGTTGAAAAAAAAATTTGTAGGGTTAAAAAATATTAAATATCTTTGTTGTTGTATGAGATATTGTGGTAACGATAGTAAGAATATGAATGTCAGTTCGACAATGCTGCCAAACGGTGGTTGTGGGATTGACTTTTTTTGAGACGGCGACTTTTTTCCAGTCGCTTTTTTTTTAACTGGCGCAATCGATATTCTAGAACGTAAAACGTGAGATATAAAACGATTAAATATTAAAAAAATAAATAACATGGGTAATTTAAAAGGACGGAATTTGATTTCCATTACAGACTTCAGCCGCGAGGAGTACCTGCAGGTGCTCGATATTGCTGAGGAATTTGAAAAGAATCCGAAACAGCCTATTCTGAGTGACAAGGTGGTGGCGACGCTTTTCTTCGAGCCTTCCACCCGTACGCGTCTCAGTTTTGAGAGTGCTGCCAACCAGCTGGGCGCCCGTATCATTGGCTTCAGTGACCCCGGCGGTACCAGTGTACAAAAGGGCGAATCGCTCCACGACACCATCGTTATGGTGGCCAGCTATGCCGACCTTATCGTGATGCGCAATCCCAAAGAGGGCAGCAGCCGTTACGCCAGCGAAGTCAGCGCAGTCCCGGTCATCAATGCCGGCGACGGTGCCAACCAGCATCCCACCCAGTGCATGCTTGACCTCTACAGCATCCGCAAGACCCAAGGCACTCTGGAAAACCTCCAGATAGCTTGTGTGGGCGACCTCAAGTACGGACGCACGGTCCATTCGCTGGTACAGGCCATGTGCAACTTCAACGCCACCTTCCATCTGGTGTCGCCCCAGGAGTTGAAACTTCCCTCGTCGGTCAAAGCCTCCATCAAGGACGCCGGTCTGAAATACTATCAGTATACCGATCTCAACGATGTCATACCTACGGCCGATATCATCTATATGACCCGCGTACAACGCGAGCGTTTCCCCGACCCGTTGGAGTACGAGCGCGTCAAGGACAGCTGCATTCTCACTGCCAAGATGCTCGAGGGCTGCAAACCGACCATGAAGGTGCTGCACCCGCTGCCCCGCGTCAACGAGATTACCGTCGATGTCGACAAAACCCCCTATGCCTACTATTTCCAGCAGGCCCAGAACGGTGTCTATGTCCGCCAGGCGCTGATGGCCGCCATCCTCGGTGTTAGATAATAAAACAGTTATAATGGTTGAAAAGAACCGCTTCGCTGAGAATGAACGATTGTCATTGAGACCTTTATAACCTTTAAAACCTTTTACCCTTTAAACTTAATCATAATGGAAGCAAAAAAAGAATTGGTCGTTCCTGCCATTGAGAATGGCACCGTCATAGATCATATCCCCACCGACGTTGTGTACCAGGTAATCCGTCTACTGGGTCTGGACAAGTACAACGACGAGGTTCTGATTGGCAATTACCTGCGCAGCAAGAAATTCGGCCGCAAAGGTATTGTGAAAATCAAAAACAAATTCTTCGACAAGAATGAAGTCAACAAAATCGCCCTGGTGGCTCCGTTGGCAAGCATCATTACCATCCGGAACTACGACATTGTCGAGAAAATCAAGGCTGAGATACCCGACCATATCGACCACATCATCAAATGCATGAACCCGAAGTGCATCACCAATTTCGAGCAGATTGAGACCCAGTTTGACGTGGTGGACAAGGAAAACCTGAAGCTGCGCTGCCACTACTGCGAGAAGTTCACCACCAAGGAGACTATGAAATTCCAGGACTGATATGAAACGTTATCTCATCCGACTGATTGTCGTGACCATCGTGATGATGTTCGCCGCCTTCGCCATGAAGTGGTTCCATGTGGCTTTCTTTGAGGCGCTGCCGGTGTGGATGCTGCCGTTGGCGGTACTCTACTTTGCCGTGGTCGACGCGGCCCAGTACTGGCTCACGCTCAACAACGTCAACAAGCACCCCAAGGCCTTTGTGCAGTCGTTTCTGGCCATTTCGGTGGCGGTGCTGTTCCTGCATCTGGTAGTGTTGGTGGGCGGCATGTTGCTCTACCCTGCGGTGGGCAAACATTACGCCATCGCCTTCCTGGTGCTATATGTGGTCTACACGGTCTTTATTATGGCCGCCTTTGTACGTTTCGTCAAACAGGCAGGAGAGTCCGAATAGTCCGTCAAAAGAAGTCTTATCAATTGGTTACCAATGTTACCCTGCGGCGCCAGCTTTGTCTGGTGCCGCTTGTATTATAGGCCTCTGCCACCACCAGATAGTTGCCTCTCAGGCATCGTTTGCCGCTCTCGTCGGTGCCGTCCCAGGTGACGACGCCCTCGCATCCCAGCAACACGCCCCGTTGCAGATGGCGTACCAGCCGCCCGTGGGCGTCGTAGATGTCGATATTGCATGAAAGGTCGCATTGCTGCAGCCGGTAGGTGATGTCCAGCAGGTCGTTGTAGCCGTCGCCGTCGGGTGAAAAGAGTGTGTTCTCGATATGGAAATCGTCGTCGACAAACAGGAACTCCCTGCTTTGGGAATTGGCGTAGGTGGGGGTGCCGTAGCCTGAGGTGGAGGAGGCGGAATACCAGTTGGTGCTTTCCTGTGTGGGCGCTTGGAGCGAACGGCGCTCCAATGCGACGCCTTCTTTGTTGCGCAGCAGGGGACTGTGCATCGACTCGCTGTAGTCGAAACGGTCCAGAACCAGGGTGTCGACAGTGGTGACGACCACACTTCCCGAGGCGTCGTTGTAGGATGGCATGCTGCCAACTTCCAGCATTTTGGCGGGATAGCGAACCGTGTAGTGCTGCTTGACATAGTCGGCGTCGGTGGTGACCACAAGGTAGTCGCCCGCGGCGATGCTTCCGCTGTCGGCAATGGCATAGAGCCGTGTGACTGTCTCACCGTCGACCTTGGCCAGACGCAGTTGGCTCAAGTCGATGGAGCTGTCGCCGGGGTTGACCAGTTCCACATAGTCGGCACCGCCGGGCTCGGGATTGAAGAGTATCTCGTTGACCAATATATCGCCCGCATGGAGGGGACGGTGATAGGTGGGGGTGGTACCGCCGGCGGCTTTGTTGATGCCGATGTCGTCAAGGTAGAAATGATGACTGCGGGAAGCGGTGAAACGGGCGTAGAATCCGAAATGCACCGCTTCGGGGATGGATGCCACCGCCGTTGCAGTGCCGGCGTAGGTATAGTCTGCGCTGTCGACATTGCCGACGGTGTCTATCCAGATGTCGAACTGCTGCCGGCCGACCATCTGTAGTTTGAAACGCAGGGGGTTGGTGTTGTTGCGCGGTGCATAGGGCAGTTGTAGCAGTAGCTGTCCGTCTTGATACAGTGCGATGCGATGATCTGCCGCTGTCGGGTCACTCACGGCCAGCGCGAGCCATTGGCTGGCCTCTGTCGGTAGGCTATTGTCGGCATAGAAGACCAGCAGGGCGTAGTTGTTGGCGGTAGGGGCGAAGCTCAGTTTCAGCCATGCCTCCCAAACGACGGTGTCGCTTGTCGGCAGGGTGTAGGGAAACGACACCTGTACGGAGTCGGCGTGGTCGGTGTAGAGCTGTAGCTGGAGGCTGCTGTTGATGCGAAATGCGTGGGTGTCGCCTTCCCATGCGGGGTTGTGGGTGAAGTCGCCGTCGCTGAAATCCTCCCATACTTGCGCGCGGGCAACGGGAACCGTACAAACAAACAGCACGGCAAAGAGCAGGAATAATCTCGCCGTTTGCCGTGCCGATAGTTTCATATACAAGACGTTGTTAAGCAGGATTTTATTTGTTCTTGCCTCCTTTGTGGCCTTGCTTTCTCGGGTGTTGCTTGGGAGGCCGTTGTTCTTTCATTTTCTGTGACAGCGTCTTGTATTGTTCAGGGGTGAGAACTTGGTCTACTGCCACTTTCGCGCGATAGTATTCCTTGCTGATTTCGGCCTGCAGGCGTCCTTCGCGTTCGTAGAGCGGGAAGAGGATGTCGCTGTGGTCTTCGGGGCTGTCCATGTAGGAGCGGATGCTGTCGCGGACGCTGTCGAGTTTTTTATGGATAGCCTCGACATTTTTCTTGGACTGTCGGGTGATGATATCGATACGCGTTTTTTGGGCGGCGGTGAGGTCGGGTAAGAGTGTTTCAATGTTTTTCCCCCCTTCGGGATGATGTTTGTCGCGATTGGCTTGTTCCCCCGGCTGGGCGCACAGGCTTGCTGTGAAAACAACCATTGTGAGGAATATGAAAAAACGTTTCATGGTGTCGGTTTTGTAAAGATTATATCAACTGTGTGATGGGGTTGTCGTAGTAGGCGGCGTCTTCGATGGTTTCGTCGTTGGCGTAGTCGTTGCAGTAGTCGTAGATTTCAAAGAAGCGGTTGGAGAAATCCTGTTGTGCCGGTGTTGCGGCTTGCAGCTCGTTGCGGGAAAGAAGAGCGGTGACGGTGACGGCACCGACGAAGCAGGCGGCAATGGCGATGGAAGCAATGCGCCAGCCGTTTTTCTTTTGCGGCACGGGTGCTCCCATCGGTGTCGGCAGCTGCGCTATCCGCTCCATGACAGCGTCGGTGACATCCACGGGCCGTGGCGTCTGGATATCCCTGATTTGCTTCAGTTGCGAGGCAAACCACAGATCATTCTCTATTTCATTCTTTTTTGCTTCCATTTTCTTTATGTCATTGAATCAGAACCTTATATATTATCCAGTTTGTTTCACTCTGCACTGTTTTCCTTTTGAACTTTTAATCGCTATCAACCTAGCATCTTGCGAAGGTTTTTCTTGGCGCGGAATATCAGCGACTCCACTTTGGCGAGCGATACCTGCATCACTTCGGCGATGTCGTTGTACGACAAGTCCTTGAAGGAGTAGAGCACCAGCGCTGTGCGTTGTTCCTGTTTCAGCATGCCGATGGCTTGGTGCAACTTGCGGTATTGCTCTTCTTTCATCAGCTGCTCTTCGCGCGATTGTTGGTAGTCGACGTTGTCTTTGTCGCTCGTGGGTTCATAGGGTACGTGCCTTTGGTCGTGTTTGAGCATTTTGGACATCACATTGACGGTGATGCGGTAGATGAAAGTGCCCAGTCGGGCGTCGTGGCGAAACCGCGGCAATGCGGTATAGAGTTCGACAAAGACCTGTTGCGTCACCTCATCAACATCCAGTTTGTTACCCACCATCTTGTAGCATAGATTGGCTACGGTCTGCTGGTACTCTTTGACAATCAAGGAGTATTGCTCCTTGTCGCCGAGGAGTATCTGCTGAACAATCTGTTGCTCTTGTTCGAGGGTTAGCATAGATTAGTATCCGTTGGAAGGAAAAACTTGTAAGTGTCGTGAAAATTTAAGAAACAATTCTTTTATCCGACACGACGGAATTTATAAGTGATGGTGCCTTTTTGTTTCTCGGTGGCGTTGGGGTCTTTGCTGAAATGGGCTTTGCGGGCGGCCTGTTTGGCGGCCTCGACCAATGTTTTGTCGGTTGTTGTGGAACCTTTGGCGGGCGCATGGACATCGACCACATTGCCGTCGCGGTCCACCCAGATTTCGACTACCACGTCGCCGTCTTTGTCTTTGTTGTAAGAAGGAGTAGGCAGTGTGCCGCGCAGTCCGCGGTTGCCCAAGCTGTAGCCGGCACCCACACCCTTGCCTGTGCCTCCGTTGGCCCCTTGGGTTCCGTCGGGACTGCCTTCGCGGCCGCTGCCGCTGGCGGTGCCTTTGCCCTCGCCGCCGTTGCCGTTCTTACGGCCTTGGAAGGTGGCGTTGGGATTGGTGGAAGGTTTGGGGTTGTCGGTGGTTGTCTTGTTCGGGTTTTCCGTGGGTTTGGTGGTTGTCTCGTTCTTTGTGTTGGGGGTAGGGGTCGCGTCGTTCTTCGGGGTCTTGGCCACAGGGGTGGTTTCGTTGCCTGTGGTGTAACTCTCGTCGGGCGCGCTGGCTGGCGGAGCGGCGGCGGAGTTGTCGTCGAAGGTAGCGTCGTCGTTGTTGCCGAAGCCCTCAATCTCACCTAGCACCTCGCCGGCCACACCCATGCCTTCCTCCTCGATGGGTGGATTGGGCAGATGGTAGCCCAGCCAGGAACAGAGCAGCACGGTGGCAGCCATGAGAAGGAATGTGATTCCTGCCGACAGGGATTTGTCTTTGTTCTCTTGTTTCATGGTTTCTCTTTTTTTGCGTTGCCTGACAGGTTGTGGAGTTTATTTCGACTGTTGGGTACCCAGCACGACTTTGTGTTTGGTGTCGTTCTCCTTGTTGATTTGGTTGACGGCGTCGATGACGTTGACAACGTACTGTACAGGGACTGTCTGGTCGGCCCGTACAAAGACACCTGCTTCGGCGTCGCCCGGGGCGAGACGGTCCAGCTCAACCTTGAGCACGCCTTTCATCTCGTCGACAAGGTCCTGACCCACCGAGGCAGTTAGCGGTGTTTCATCGATTTGGAACTGGCAACGGGAGAGGGAAGATTCCTCTGTTGCACCGCCCAGGTCGGAGATGTAGATGGTGACGCTCTCCTTGGCCATGGTCTTGTTGTTGCTCTCCGGCAGGAAAAGCTTGACAGCGTTGGGGCTGATCAGGGTGGAGGTCAGCATGAAGAAGATGAGCAGCAGGAAGACCAAGTCGGACATCGACGAGGAGCCGCTTTCTATCTTGATTTGATTTTGACTTCTAATCATAGTTGACTTTCAATTATGTACTTTTAAAACAAAAGTTCTCCGCGAGCGCGCGGAATCTTCATTATGCCGGTTCGTGGAGCAAATCCATAAACTCCATGGAGCGTACCTCAAGCAGCATGACCACCTTGTTGATGCGGTTGACCAGCAGGTTGTAGAGGAAGTAGGCGATGATACCGACAATAAGGCCGCCGATGGTGGTCACCATGGCTTCGTAGATGCCGGTGGAGAGGAGCTGGATGTCGATGTTGTTGCCGGCGTGGGCCATGTCCTGGAAAGCTTTGACCATACCGGTCACGGTGCCGAGGAAGCCCAGCATGGGTCCCAACGATGCCACGGTAGCGACGAGCGATACGCGTTTCTCCAGCTTGGCCACTTCCAGCTTGCCTTCGTTCTCGACGGCGGTCTGGATGTCGCTGAGCGGACGGCCCAGACGGGAGAGACCCTTGGCCACCATGCGTCCGATGGAGCTGTCGGTGGTCTTGGCCAGGTTGCGGGCACCTTCGACGTCGCCTTGGTGGACGAAGCCGCGGATGCGTTCCATGAAGATGGACGAGTCGTCTTTTAGGGCGTGGTTGAGTGCCAGATAGCGTTCAATAGAGATGTAAAGTGCCAGAACAAGGAGGCAGACGAGGACAAGCATGACCCATCCGCCTTTCATGGCGAGACTGAGAACGGAGATTTTTTCAGTGACCTCAACAGGGTCGGCTTGTAGCAAAATGCTGTTAATAAGTGACATATTGATGTATTTTTGATTATTATTTTTCTGTAAAAGTACGCTAAAAATGAAGATTTTTCGAAACAGATAACGTGAAAGTATCAACATTATTTTGTTGATACGCAGACGGGGACAAAAAAAGGAGTGCCGAGGGCACTCCTTGCTATAGGATTGTAGGAACCGTACGGGTACGGTTTCAGGCTATTGTACAACGAATTTCATGCTGTGTCCGTTGAGACGGCAGATGTAGACACCCGGGCGGTAGTGGGCCACCGAGAGGGTCGTTTGGTTGCTGTAGGGGGTAAGGGTGACGGTCTCGACCTGACGACCGGCGATGTCGAAAATCTGCAAGTCGGCGGGGCTGTCGATGTTGTAGGAGACGGTCACTTGTTCCTGTGCAGGGTTGGGGTAGATGACTGTGGTGAAAGGATTCTCCACCTCGCGGATGCCGACAAAAGAGATGCTGTCACGGGGAGGCGTGATGCCGGTGACGATGCGGTGGTTGACGGTGTAGTTCAGCCCCATGAAGGCGATACGCAGGTTGGAGGTGTAGACATTGCACCAGCAGTCGCCACGACCGCCCCAGCCCCAGTTGAAGTGGAGGGTTTTGGTGACATCGTTGTAGCCGTCGCAAACAAATGCGTGTCCGGAATGGATATTGCCGTCGTCGCCAGCAACGTGACCTGCATAGTACACAGGACGTCTCTTTTGGATTTCACTGACGAGGAGGTTGACCCATGCCGTGTCTTTGTCGTTGGGAGAGGTCTGGTTGTTGGGGTTGTAGTAGGCGGCGTTGCTTTCACGTTCCACATAGTTGAGACTGTCGGCGACATACTTGAAGTATTTCCGCAGTGCCTTAGGAACCCTGTCGCTCGTGCTGCTGCTGCCGTCGTAGCCGTATACCATGTTGACCGCCACGCCGCAGTGGAAGCTGAGCAGCGCAACGGCATCGATAGCTTCCTGCGAAGAGGTGTCGCTCAAGGCGTCGGGCATCACGTCGTAGTTGTAGTAGGTGTCGCCGAAGTCGGCTTGGATGCGCTGGCTGTTCCAATAATAATAGTAGGAGCTCTGTCCCACATAGGGGTATTTCCAGTAGTAAAGAATCTGGGCCATGGCGGTGGCGACACATCCGGTGACGCAGCGTCTGCCGTAGCTGTCCAGCGGGCACATATTGTTGTAGAGCGGCTCTTGGTTCCAGGTGGAGGTGAGTAGTTTGGTGATGGCTTTGGTGGGGGCGCCGAAGTAGGGCAGCTCCTCATCGGTGAGTTGCTTCCAAGCGGCTCTCTCCGCCGACAGGGGCTGGAACCCGCCGTTCTGGGCGCTGACAATCAGTTGCACCTGCTCGTTAAGCCACCATTGCATATTGGGAGGGATGTTGTTGGGGTCGAACGAACCTTCGGTGCTGTAAGCAATAATGGGCGAGACGCACTCGCTGCCCGAAATGATGACGAAACCGTTGTTGTCGTGCGTATTGAACACATAGAGGGCAGCGGTGTTGCTCTCCACGTTCGGTATTTCGTAGACCAGTTTCATGTTGTCGGCGGTGATGGACTTGTTGCCGAACTGCGATGCCATAAAATAGGCACCCACCTGGGCTGCTTTGACGGGGTCGACATTGTCGGCAAAGACGGTTCGGGTAGGTGTTATAATGCTGATGACGAGCATTATAAATAAAGAAATACGGTTTATTTTTCTCATTTTTGTATTATTTTTCGGATTCTGAAAAAACGGTGCAAAAATACGTTTTTTTTTTCAAATGGTGTCGGAAGGGTGGGCTATTAATATTTTTTAGGAGTTGTTTCGGGAAGTATCTGACACGTAGCCAGAGTTCTACGTTAGTGTTGTTTCAAGAAATCCCGGGCTTCCTCCAGCAGTTGCGGATGACACTGCAGGATGGCAGCGATGCGTAGCGCCTCCTGCGGCACAGTGTCGCTGTCGTCGGGCAGCAGGGAATAGTCCATGAAGCGGTTGATGTTTTCCGGCGAGACAGGCACGTCGGAGAGTGTCTCGACGAAGCCTTTGACACGCAGTCGGCGACAAGTCAGACCCAGTTGGCTGTAGTGGGTGGTGATGAGGGTAAGTGAGGTGCGTTTGTCGAGGAGCGATGCCACCGCCTGGACAATGGCTTTTCCTTCGACAGGATTGGTGGTGCGGGCAGGTTCGTCGATAAGTATGAGCAGCTGTTCGCGGTCGCTTCGGGTCAGGGTATCGCTGATTTTGATGATTTCGGAGGCGAACGACGAGAGACCGTTCATCTCGTTCTGTTCGTCGCCGATGCAGAACAGCACATCGTCGACAAGCATCAGCTGTGCTTTGCGGGCAGGGACAAAACATCCAAACTGTGCCAGCATTTGGGCGATACCCAGTGTTTTGAGCAGCACCGTCTTGCCGGCCATATTGGCACCGGTAATTAGGCATACGCCCGGTTGACATTCGATGTCGACAGGCTGGTAGCGCAGGTTGAGTGATTCGTTGTGGTGGCACAAACGGGGGTTCCAGAGGCCGGTGAACGATGTCTGTCGGGTGTCCAGTCGGGGTCGGCAGAGATTCCATTTGACGGCAAGGGTGGCCTTGGCGAAGAGGAAATCGGTGTAGGCCATGTTGTCGAGTGCCTGTTGTAACGTCGGTTGGAATGCGGCAAGATGATTGGAGAGGGAGGTGATGACCTCCTGCTGGATTTTGTTTTGTTGTTCGAAAAGCTCGTTGATTTCACGTTGCAGCGGGGCGTTCTCCGCTACCGAGGCCTTGCTGTTTTCGAGGAGGGTTTGTTTGGCCTTGAGGGCGCGTCGCAGTTCCGGCAAGTCGGGATGGTAGCTGTCGTAGATATAGAAGTTGGGGATGCGAGTGTTGTCGGGGTCGAGCAGTTGAAACACCTCGCCAAGGTCGGGGAGGTTGAGTATTGGGTCGATGTGCAGCGTGCAGGCCGAATGGCGTGCTTCGATGCAGAGAAAAGCGAAACTTTTGATTTCAAACAGTTCTATCTCCTCCAGAACCATGTGATGTGCCAGATTGAGCAGCGAGCCCTGTATGTCGTGCATCTGCATCAGCTGGTGGCGTATGACATCGATGTCGTGGCGGCACGATTCGTCGTTCAGCAGACGGATGATGCAGTCCATGTTGTCATATTCCTGTTCCAGGAGCTGTGGCTCTTTGAGAAACGGCTGTTGCAGCATGCGCCGGCGTCCGGGAGCGGACATCAGTTCCATGTTGTCGACAACATATTGGAAACCGGGTTCGATGGGAAGTTTGTCTTTGAGGGTCATGGCAAAGGAGTGATAGGGTTAATTGTTTTGCAGCGGGTTCATTAGGATGTCGTAAACGTCCAGTCCAAGTGCGTCACTCAGGGCGCGGCAGGCTTCGGTGGAATTGAGGCGATAGCCCTGTGGAGAGGTGGGGTTGAGGCACACAGCGATAAGGTTGGAGCGTTGCAGCACCTGTATTTTCCCACCTTTGCGCAGGTAGTCGTTGAAGACTTCCGGAGTGATGAAAAATTTGGTGAAGTCGCGGACAATCAGTCGTATGTCACCGATGTTCTTTTGGGCGGCAAGGTATTTGAGCAGCCGGTCGCTCACGGCGCCGGCGGCGAAGAGTGTGGTACCGTATTCAAAGAGGTTGTTGCTGTTTTTGTCGAGCAGAAACACCGAGTTGAGGTGCAAGTCGTGAATGTTGCCGTCGTTGTCTACCGACCATAGTCCTTGGCTGAGAGGGCTGAGTTGCTGCTGGAGGGAGGCGTCGACTTCGTCTAGGGCGATGAGACGGCACACAAAGCGCGTTTTCGATATGAGTTGGTTGAGATTGGGCGACACGGCGGCACCGGTGGCCAGTACCATGGCGTCGGTCACGGTGGGGGAGGCGAGGCTGAGGCGTGACAGCGCCCCGTCGACGATGGTGAGCGGGGTGCCCGATTGTTTGAAGCAGTTGATTTGTTCCCGCAGCAGCCCCGTCGAGGCGGCACCGCTGAGCAGTATTTTTCCGCCGCAGAGTACCTCGGCCGTCACCAGACGTCCCAGCGAGGTGCGGCGAGGGTCGACAGCCAGAATCTTCGAAACCAGTAGCCGTTGGCGGTAGTGTTTCTCCGATGTGATGAACTGCATGCCTTCGTAGAGTGTGATTTCCGGTTTGGCGCTGCCGAATACCGCGTCGGTCTGTTCTCCATCGACGCCGATGGAGGTGACCGCACATTGGACTCCCATCTCATGCAATCGTCGCAGGATGTAGTTCAGGCAGACGGTCTTGCCGGTGTTTTTCTCTAGCCCGACAATGGAAAGGCTGCGGTAGTTCAGTATGTTGTCGATAAAAGGCAAGGGTGTTCGTTTTTTACAGATTCTCAATAATGATTAACGCACGCTATGGGGTTTTATTGTTTGTTGGGGTTTTTATCCGCTTTCGTAGACTCAACTAACAAGTGCAACACCGTTGACATTACGTTGTGTCGGATTTGCAATCCGACACATCTTACTATAAGGATTTGTAATCCGTATTAAATTCGTTGTATCGGACCGTTGTATCGGATTTTAATCCGATACATCATACTATAAGGATTTGCAACCTTGGTGATTCTGCGCTGTTGGGCAAGAGACATTACGTTGTGTCGGATTTGCAATCCGACACATCTTGCTATAAGGATTTGTAATCCGTATTAAATTCGTTGTATCGGACCGTTGTATCGGATTT
>JAEEGL010112604.1_pt1 | contig 19692 bp, 17 predicted proteins | sample 9134231 | NCBI WGS metagenome assembly JAEEGL01 (sample SAMN16246548, study PRJNA631951) | gut metagenome | biome: gut microbiome; feature: rumen; material: fiber-attached | host: Bos | place: Iran: Karaj | collected 2018-10 | reverse complement strand
TCGTCGACGTCATCGACTGTATGACCGACATCCAGGTCGCTCCCCCACGGGGGAGCGTGGATTGAAATAGCAGCATCGGCAAGCTGTCCGTGATCGCGTCCACAAGTCGCTCCCCCCACGGGGGAGCGTGGATTGAAATAAGCTGATGCTCGGACTGTTTGACGGCGGTATGCCGGTCGCTCCCCCCACGGGGGAGCGTGGATTGAAATAGCTATTATGAGACGATTAATGCCTCCGAATCCATGTCGCTCCCCCCACGGGGGAGCGTGGATTGAAATAAACGTCGCAAGAAAAGCGATTGCGTGGCTTGCCGAGGTCGCTCCCCCCACGGGGGAGCGTGGATTGAAATGATGTGCTCCTTTGCAAGGTCGATCATCCGCTGCTGTCGCTCCCCCACGGGGGAGCGTGGATTGAAACACGCTGTCCCATGCGGTTCTGAAACAGGCGGCGAATCGCCGATGCCTTCTGCATCAATTCCGCAGCCTGCCGACAGCGAACGGAGCACACCGTATCCCGCACTCCTGCAAGCCTTTGCACAAGGTTTGCAGGAGCTTTTTTTCGGTTCAGGGGACAATTCGGCCGCTCCTTCCGCCGCCCGATTTGTGCGTGCGAAAAAAATTTTCAAAAAGCCCTTGACAAACTGCCCGCGGTCTGCTATAATGTATACATACAAAGCAGATAGGAAATAAGGGAATACACAAGGGAGGAACCGCCCATGCCATTTCAGAAACGATGTTGACCCGATCCGATCATCTGAACGCGCGCCGCATCAGCGGCATAAACTAAAACGAAATCATATATTGAAAGGAAGCTATCACCATGCGTATTTTTGAAACCATCACCGACCTCATCGGCGGCACCCCGCTGCTCCGCCTCCACGGCATCGAGAAGGAAAACGGTCTGCAGGCAACTGTCCTCGCAAAGCTCGAATATTTCAACCCGGCAGGCTCCGTCAAGGACCGCATTGCCAAGGCGATGATCGACGACGCCGAGGAAAAGGGTCTGCTCAAGGAGGGCTCGGTCATCATCGAGCCGACCTCCGGCAACACCGGCATCGGGCTTGCGGCAGTCGCGGCGGCACGCGGCTATCGCATCATCATTGCGATGCCCGAGACGATGAGCATTGAGCGCCGCAACCTCATGAAGGCATACGGCGCAGAGCTCGTGCTGACCGAGGGATCAAAGGGCATGAAGGGCGCGATTGCCAAGGCGCAGGAGCTCGCCGCGGAGATTCCGAACAGCTTTATCCCGTCGCAGTTCACGAACCCCGCAAACCCGGCTGCACACAAGCGCACCACCGGCGTCGAGATCTGGAATGACACCGACGGAAAGGTCGATATCTTTGTCGCGGGCGTCGGCACTGGCGGCACGCTCAGCGGCGTCGGCGCCTATCTGAAGTCGCAGAATCCGGAGGTCAAGGTCGTCGCGGTCGAGCCCAAGAGCTCCCCGGTGCTCTCCGAGGGCACGGCGGGTCCGCACAAGATTCAGGGCATTGGCGCGGGCTTTGTCCCGGAGACGCTCAACACCGAGATCTACGACGAGATCATCGCGGTGACCAATGAGGACGCAATCAGCACGGGCAAGGCGATCGGCAAGGCGGACGGCGTTCTGGTGGGCATTTCGTCCGGCGCGGCGCTGTGGGCAGCGATCGAGCTGGCAAAGCGTCCCGAGAATCAGGGCAAGACCATCGTTGCACTTCTCCCGGATACCGGCGAGCGCTACCTCTCCACGCCGCTCTTTGAGTAAGCCCGCGTGGAGAGCCCGATAACTGAATCCCCGATATGCAGCGAACCCCCGCAGTTTTTTAGGACTGCGGGGGTTTTCCGTATCACCGAAAAAGTCACAGAGGGCGCGCAGATTCTGCCGGTGTTTCTTTCAGGCACAGCTCCCCTCTTATTCGGCATGCGCGGACGGGGCAAAAAAGGAGCAGCTCCGAAAAGCCGCTCCTTTTCCTCTGTGCACTTTCGTTCGTGCGTCCGGGCGCTTCAGATTAGTTCTGCGGTGCGCCCACAGGACATGTATCTGCACAAGCCCCGCACTCAACACATGCGTCTGCGTCGATCACATACTTGCCGTCACCCTCAGAGATCGCGCCGGCAGGACATGCGTCTGCACATGCACCGCACTGGATGCACTCGTCACTGATCACGTATGCCATTGTGGTACCCTCCTATAACATGATTCCGGGACCCGTTTTCCCGGTTACCTCTATTGTATCATAAATTTCAAAAAATGCAAGCCCTTTTGGAAAAAAAATTTCACCGATTCCGCATTTTGTCCTTTTTATCCCTAAACTTGTGATATAGCAATTTTATACAAGGTACAGCATGATATTTATATATCGTTTCGTGTGTTGTGCAGAGTGTTAAAATACTTCATCGATTTGCAAAAGTCTTTACAACATCTTGACAAGAATCGGAATCTCTGGTATAATAGTTCTATTGTAGAGTATGTTGGAGCGGTATGCTCCGTATTCTGCAGCTGTATCAGATATTCCGGGTGCCCGGTTCCGCGCACCCGTCCGAAAGGTGGAGATTCAGTGAGAAAGAAAGCAGCAGCCCGGCAGCTTTCGGCGATCCTCAGCTCCGTGCTCGCCGTGAGCGTTTCGCTGCCTCCGGTCTGTTCGCCGGCACAGACTGCGGCGTATGCCGCGGAGGACGAAGGGCTCTATGAACTCAGCTTCGAGCGTGAAACAAGCTACAGCGATTACTATGACGCACATTCCGGGGAGCCGCGCCCCGCAGAGGAGATCACTGTCGCGGGCAAGGACTACCAGAGCGCAGAGGGCGGCGATTTTTCCGTCGGTTCGCTCGGCGAGGGCGCCGACAGAAGGGACGGTGTGCTCATCTGGAACAGCGCCGAGGGCTCTGTGTGCTTTGCGGTCGATGTCGCACAGGCGGGCATCTACTCCATGCGCATTTCCTATTACGCGATGGAGTCTGCGTCCAATCAGGTCGAGCTTTCGATGGAGATCGACGGCGAATCGCCGTTTGAATCGGCGTCGCGCATCTGCCTGAACAAGATTTTCGTCAACAAGACCGCGATCAAGACCGATTCGCGCGGCAATCAGGTGCGACCGGCGCAGATCGAGCAGCCCGCGTGGCAGTCCAAATTCGTCTACGACGAGGACGGTCTGTTCAATGACCCGCTGATCCTGTCGCTTTCGGCTGGGCAGCACACGATCACCTTCACCGGCGTCAAGGCGAATGTCGGCATCGAGTCCGTCACGCTCTGCCAGCCCGAGGGCACGGCGCACTATCAGGCGCCCTCCCCCGCCGAGCTCAGCGCGACCCCCTCGACGCTCTGCCGCATCGAGGGCGAGAGCGCGGCGTACAAATCCTCGTCGACGCTCTATCCGGCATACGACAACAACTACTACACCGTTTCGCCCTCCGACCCGGTCAAGATGGTCTACAACACGATCGGCGGCGCGAACTGGGATCAGGCTGGCTCGACGATCACATGGGAGATCCCCGCGGACGCGCTGCAGGGCGACGGCTGGTATAAGCTCGGCATCAAGGCGCGGCAGGACGTCATGCGCGGCTTCTACTCCAACCGCAGAGTGCTCATCGACGGCGTGCTGCAGAACGACGCCTTCGCACAGGTCAAGTTCTACTACAACACCGACTGGAGCCTGACGACCGTCAAGGCGGGCGGCGACGACGCCTATATCTACCTGAAGGCAGGGCAGGCGCACACGATCACGCTGGAGGCAATGCCCGGTGAGATCGGCGACTCCATGCGCAAGCTGGAAAGCACCGTCGCGGACCTCAACACCTGCTACAAGCAGATTCTGATGATCACCGGTCCGAACCCCGACAAGTACAACGACTACTACGTCGAGGAGAGCGTGCCGACGCTGCTGAGCGACTTCCAGCGCCTCTCCAGACAGCTCAAGGACGCGCAGGAGGGCATCGAGAAGCTCTCGGGCACACTGGGCTCCGAGGCTGCCGCACTCCAGAGAATGTATGTCATTCTCGACAAGTGCGTCGAGAAGCCCACCCGCATCCCGAATTATGTCACGCAGATCAAGGACAACATCTCCACCATCTCCAACTTCATCTGCGACTACCGCGACCAGCCGCTGGAGATCGACTATCTCGAGCTGGCATCCGCGGACCGCGATTTTGCATCGCTCAAGGGCGGCTTCTTCAAACAGCTCTCCTTCCGCTTCCGGGCGTTCATCGGTTCCTTCACCGAGGATTACACGACCCTTTCCGATATCGACACGGATGCGGACGACGTCATCAGCGTGTGGGTCAACCTCGGACGCGATCAGGCGCTGGTCGTCAAGGAGCTCGTCGAGAATGAATTTGCGCAGCTGCACCCGGAGATCCCCGTCGCGGTCAATCTGGTCGTCGGCGGTGTCGTCGAGGCGACGCTCGCGGGCAAGGGTCCGGATGTCGCGCTCTTCCTCGGCGGCGAATTCCCGGTCAACCTCGCCTGCCGCGGGCTGCTCGTCGACATGAAGCAGTTCTCCGATTTCCCGCAGGTCACGCAGAATTATCAGAAGGACGCGACCGTGCTCTATTCCTACAACGGCGGCGTCTACGGCATGCCGCTGACGCAGAGCTGGACGATGCTCTTCTACCGCACCGATATCCTCACCGAGCTCGGCTTCCAGACGCTGCCGCGCACTTGGGACGACGTGATCGACATGCTGCCGGGTCTCCAGCGCAATCACCTCGGCGTCGGTCTGATTCTTCCCGCGACCAATGTCGCGGCGTCGACCGAATCGGGGCATACCTTCGCGACGCTGGTGCTGCAACAGGGGCTCAACTACTACAACCCCGAGCAGACCAGAACGCAGTTTGACTCCGTTGCGGCGATCCAGTGCTTTGAGAAGTGGACCGATTTCTACCGCGAATACAAGTTTGCGCAGACCTATGACGCATACAGTTATTTCCGCACCGGTCAGTATCCGCTGGTCGTCGCGAACTACAGCTTCTACAATCAGCTCTCCGTCGCAGCCCCCGAGGTCAAGGGGCTCTGGGACTTCACGGTCATGCCCGGCACGCTGAGCGCGGACGGCACGCTGAATCACGCCTCCAATTCCGGCGGCTCGGGCGCGGTCATCTTCAACAAGGTGAAGAACAAGGACGCTGCGTGGGAGTTCGTCAAGTGGTTCTGCTCGTCCGACGTGCAGACCGAATACGGCGCGGACCTCGAAGGTCTGCTCGGGCAGATGGGGCGCTATGAGGCTGCAAATGTCGAGACCTTAAAGCAGCTCAACTGGTCCTCCGCGGAGCTCGGCGTGCTGCTCAGTCAGTGGGAGTCGCTCACGGAGATCCCGATTCTGCCGTCGTCCTATGCGGTCACCAGAAACATCATGAACGCATTCCGTGAAACCGTCAACTCGAACGAAAACCCGCGCGATACGCTGATGTACTACAACAGCGACATGAACGAAGAGATCCAGCGCAAGCGCGAGAATCTCGGGCTGGACTGACGCGCGAAGGGAGGTATACGCTTGGATAAGGATCAAATCGGTGTCAGAACCAAACAGGAGCAGCGCCGCCTTCTCTGGCTTCAGATGAAGCAGAATAAGGACGCCTATCTGATGATGCTCCCGTTCATGCTGATCTTCATTATTTTCACGGTCATCCCTGTTGTGATGTCGCTGCCGATCGGTCTGACCGACTTCGACATGGTCAAGTATCCGCCGACATGGGTCGGGCTCAGCAATTTCTACAACCTCTTCCTCAATGACAGCATCTTTGTCAAGGCAATCCGCGTCACGCTGGTGTTCGCGGTGTTCACAGGTCCGCTGAGCTATTTCCTGAGCTTTCTGCTCGCTTGGCTCATCAACGAGCTCAACCAGACCCTGAAGGTCATCTTCACGCTGATCTTCTATGCGCCGTCGATGGCGTCGAGCGTCTATGCCGTCTGGCAGCTCATCTTCTCGGGCGACAGCTACGGCATCGCCAACTCCACGCTGATGAACCTCGGCATCACGACCTCGGCGATCCAGTGGCTCACGGATTCCAAATACATCCTGACGGTCGTCATCATCGTGCAGCTCTGGGTCTCGATGGGCGCGGGCTTCCTCGCGATGCGCGCGGGCTTCCAGAACATCGACAAGTCGCAGTATGAGGCGGGCGCGATCGAGGGCATCAAGAACCGCTTCCAGGAGCTCATCTACATCACCATCCCCGGCATGGGCCCGTCGCTGATGTTCGCGGCGGTCATGCAGATCGTCTCCGCCTTCACTGCCGATATCGTCGCGCGCAATCTGGTCGGCTTCCCGAGCACCGATTACGCCGCTCACACCATCATGACGCACGCCTTCGACTACGGCTGGGTGCGCTACGAGATGGGCTACGCCTCCGCGATCTGCATGGTGCTGTTTGTTGTCATGTACTTCTGCAACAAGCTCATCAGCAGCATTCTCGGCAAATACATGGATTAAGGAGGGAGAACGATGGCAGTCAAAGACCCCAAAAAGCTCAAGGCGTCCAACAAGCGCGCCGGTCGGAAAATCGGCGGCACTGTCGCGATCTTCCTCTTCCTGACGCTGCTGAGCCTGTTCATGGTGCTCCCGATCTGGCTGATGGTCGTCAACTCGATCAAGCCGGTCAACGAGATGTTCATTTTCCCGCCGAAGTGGTACACGCTCAACCCCACGCTCGACAACTTCAAGGATACCTACCGCGTGCTCGGGCAGATGTGGGTGCCGTTCTCGCGCTATGTGTTCAACTCCGTGTTCGTGACGGTCTCCGTCACGGTGCTCCAGTGCATCTTTGCCTCGATGGCAGCCTTCTGTCTGGCAAAGGTGAAATTCCCCGGCAACAAGCTCATCAACGCGGTCATCGTGCTCGCGCTGCTCTATAACTCCAACGTCATCTACCTGATGCAGTACATGGTCATGGCGGAGCTGCACATGATCAACCGCATGGCAGCGCTGATTTTGCCCTCGGTCGCCTCGACGATGGGTCTCTTCCTCATGCGGCAGAGCATGTCCACCGTGCCCGATGCGATGATCGAGGCGGCAAAGGTCGACGGCGCAAGCCTCTTCACGATCTGCTGGCGCATCGTCATCCCCAACCAGAAGCCGGCGCTCATGACGATGGCGATCTTCGCGTTTCAGGGCGCATGGAACATCACGGGCGGCTCGGTCGTCTACGATGAATCGCTCAAAACGCTCCCGACTGTTATTTTGCAGGCGGCATCCGGCGGCATTGCCCGTCAGGGTGTCACAATGGCTGCCGGTGTCATTCTCTTTGTTCCGTCCGTGCTGTTCTTCATTCTGGCGCAGAGTCAGGTCATGGAGACGATGGCACATTCCGGCATCAAGGACTGAAAACCGCAGCAATCTAACAGAAAGGGTGATTCGATTGAAAAAGCATACACCGCGTCTGCTGCGGCAGGTGCTTGCAGCCGGGCTCTCCGCCGCGCTGCTGCTGCCGGTGCTCGCACAGAGCGTCTCTGCGGATGAGCCGTATGATGTGTACAATTACAACTATCTCGGCGAGGCGGTCCCGTCGCAGGCGGGCTATCTCGCAGAGCGGGCGGTCTCCGGGCTCGATCTCGGCACCACCGCGCTCAACGCACCGAGCGATCTGTTCAAGGACAGCGACGATTATTTCTATATCGTCGATTCGGGCAACAACCGCATTCTCAAGGTCGACCCCGATTTCACCGAGGTCGTGAAGGTCTACGACAGCTTCACGATGCCCGACGGCTCGTCCTCTCCGCTCAAGAACCCCAAGGGCATCTACATCTCCCCCGACACCGGGCTGATGTACATCGCGGACAACGAAAACGCCCGCGCGCTGGTCTCGGACAAGGACGGCAATGTGAAAATGGAGATCACCAAGCCCGAATCGACCGTCTATGACCAGCAGCTGACCTTCCTGCCGCAGAAGATCCTCTGCGACAATGCGGGCAATATCTACATCGTGCTCGGAAACACCACGAAGGGCGCCGCCATGTTCAATGCGGACGGCGAGTTCATCGGCTACTACGGCGCCAACGCCGTTGCAAAGACCGCATCGGTCATCGCGAACCACTTCTGGAACGCGATCGCCTCGGACACCGAGCGCTCCTTCCGCGCCAGAAGCACGCCGACAGCGTTCGACAATTTCGACATCGACAGCGTCAAGGGCTTCATCTATACCTCGACCTCCTCGGGCAGCACCGACACCGATATCGTCAAGAAGGTCAACCCCGAGGGCTACAACCTCTTTGACTATATGTCGAATTTCGTCTGGGGCGACCTGTTCTCGACATGGTACTCCGGCACGAGCTACAAGACCAAGATCGTCGATATCGACATCGGCGACGACGGCTCGATCAACTGCCTCGACGCGACCACCGGCAGAGTCTTCCAGTACGACAAGGAAGCCGATCTGCTCTTCATCATGGGCGCGAACGGCGATCAGGTCGGTTCGTTCATGACCGGCTCGGTCGCGGCGGTCGAGACCAGGGGCGCGGGCTGCGAGAATGTCTATGTGCTCGATGCGGGCAAGGGGACCGTCACGGTCTTTGCACAGACGGTCTTCGGCGACATCGTGCACGACGCGACCAGACTCTACAACGGCGGCTACTACGAGGAGGCGCTCGGTCCGTGGCTCGAGGTCCTCAAGCGCGACGGCAACTACCGCAGAGCGTATCTCGGCATCGCCTCCGCCTACTACAACATGGGCAGATACAAGGATTCGATGGTCTATGCGAAGAAGGCGGACGCCTCCGGGCGTTACAACAAGGCGTTCGAGCGCTATCGCTCGCAGTGGCTCAAGGCGCATCTGACGCAGCTCCTGATCGGCATCGTGCTCATCATTGCCGGTGTGTGGCTGCTCAAACGCATCGTGAAGAAGCGGCGCGCAAACGCGGTCGCAGCGGCTGCCGTGCCCGATACGGCAGCATCCGAAGAGTAAGGGGGTGCAGCGTTTATGATGGATCTCACACAGCCGCAGTGGGTAAAGCATGTGGTCTTTCACCCGTTCGAGGGCTTTGAGGATCTCCGTTGGAAAAAGGGCGGCACGCTCAAATACACGGCGATCATCATTTTTGCACTGTTCATCGCGCTGATCGCCTATGACCGGTGGTGCGGCTTCCAGTTCCGCCCGCTGCCCGACGCGCATTTCTCCGTCGTGCCGTACATCATGAAGAGCGTCGTCTACTTCGGCGCGTGGGTGCTCGGCAACTGGTCGATCTGCACGCTGCTCGACGGCGAGGGCACGATGAAGAATATCTGTGTCTACAGCTCCTACGCGCTGATCCCGTACATCGTGTCCACGTTCATCAATGTGGTGCTTTCGCACATTCTCGTGCGCGACGAGCAGGTGTTCTTCTCGACGGTCTATTACATCGGGCTGCTCTGGTCGGCACTGCTGCTCTTCAACGCGATCAAGTCGGTGCATCAGTACAGCTTCACAAAGACGGTCGCCGCCATTCTGCTGACGCTCTTTGCGATGCTGGTCATCCTGTTTCTGGCGGTGCTGTTCCTCAGCCTGTTCCAGAAGGTCTATGTGTTCTTCTATTCGCTCTATACAGAGATTCTGTATCGGGTGAGAGTGTAAGGCGGTGATGGATATGCAGAAGCAAATGAAGAATCAGATTCTGTGCTGCGTGCTCGCAGCCATACTGCTCCCGGCATCCGCCTCCTCACTGACGGCGGTCGCCGACGAAACGACGGCAGCCGCGGGGCAGAGCGAAACGACACAGACGCAGACCGACGGCAGCACCGATTCCTCCTCCGGCGACGGCGAGGAGGCATGGGTCGACCGCACCGAGGACGAGGTGCTCGCGAAGATGCGCGTCGTCGCGGAGAATGACAACCTCATCTTCTACGCATGGGATGAGGAAAAGCTCGGCGAGGATGAGCAGAAGGAGGACCTCTTCGCACTGAAGAACAAGAAGAACGGCTATATCTGGTGGACGTCGCCGATCAACGCGCAGGGCGACGGCATTGCGGCGAAGGTGCTGCAGAACGAGCTGCGCTCTGCAATGGTGCTGACTGCCGCGCAGATCGAGGACCGCTCCACGACGCCCGCGCGCTCCACGGGCGGCTCGATCATCTCCTATTCCGACGCGCCGAACGGCATCAAGGCGACCTACAATTTCCGCAAGGTCGGCATCACCGTGCCCGTCACCTACACGCTCTGCGAGGACTACCTTAAGGTGAGCATCAACACCGAGAAGATCAAGGAGAAATACGGCGTTGATTCCGGCGAGGACAAAACCGTGCTCGCACAGCAGCTCGCCGTGTTCAACGCCTTCGGTGCGGGGCATACCGACGAGGACGGCTATTTCGTCATCCCGGACGGCTCCGGCGCGGTCATCAGCTTCAACAACCGCAAGTTCACCGCGCGCACCTACAGCCAGCTGATCTACGATGTGGACACGACCGCCGTGCCCAAGACAAAGGGTCCGGTCGTCGAGGGCGTCTCGCTGCCGATGTACGGCATCTGCAAGGGCGAGAACGCGATGCTCGCCGTCGCGGCAAAGGGCGACGGAAGCTGCTATCTCTGCGCGGATGTCAGCGGCACCGGTCAGTCCAACACCGAGTATAACCGCTGCTATTTCAAGTATCTGCTCCGCAGCAGCGACTCCTATTACCTCGGCTCCGATATGCTCAATCCGCTCGACGTCTACGAGAAGAACCTCACGAACAGAGAGCTGGAGGTGCGGTATTATCCGCTGTGCACCGCCGACGAGATCAACGCGGACAACAGCGCCGAGCTCGATTTTGTCGATATCGGCGCGCGCTACCGCAAATATCTGATCGAGGATGAGCATGTGCAGCAGACCGCCAAGGCGAACACCGCGAGCCTGTTCATCGACCTCTACGGCGGCTGCATGAAACAGAAGAACGTGCTGGGCTTCCCGGTCTTCATGAAGACCTCGATGACCTCCTATTCCGAGATGCAGGAGATCCTCGAGAAGCTGAAAAACGCCGGCGCCGACGACCTGACCGTCTCGCTCAACCGCTGGACGGACGCGGGCATCGCGGGCAAGGTCGACTACAAGGGCAAGGCGTCGGGCACGCTCGGCGGCAAATCCGATTTCAGAAAGCTGACCGATTTCATGGACAGCAGCGGCATCGCATGGTATCCGACCGTCTCCAACACCGCGTATTACTCCGGGCAGGGCTACTGGTCGCTGACCGACACGGCAGTGCGCGTTTCGGGGTCGTTCGCGCGGATCGTCGACTATGAGAGCGCCTACGGCGTGCCCTACGGCACCAAGAAGACCATGTCGCTGCTCTCGCCGGCGACCTTCCCGGAGCTCTACGAAAAGCTCGCGAAGAATTACCGGAAGCAGGGGCTGAAATCCGTCAGCATCGGGGCGCTCTCCTCGACGCTCTACGGCGACTACGGCAAGAAATCCGGCACGGCGCGCGATGTCACGATGCAGTACATCGAGGACAGCTTAAAGCTGCTGCATTCCGACGTCGGGTCGGTGCTCTCGGAGGACCCGAGCGCCTATGTGCTGCCCTACACCGACACGGTCACCGATGTGCCGCTCTATTCCAGCGGGTTCAACATCTTCGACGGCGACATCCCGCTCTATCAGACGGTGCTGCACGGTCTGATCCCGTTCTCGACCAAGGCGGTCAACGGCAGCGCGGACGCCGAGCATCTGGTCATGCTCGCGCTGGCTTCGGGCTCCGGGCTGCGCTTCGACATGCTCCATGCCGAGACCAGCGACCTCAAGGACACCGATTTTGACGTCTACTACTACGCCTACTACGACTACTGGATCGAAAACGCCGCACAGTACAACGACTTTGTGCGCGACGTGCTGAAATCGGTGAGCGATTCGCAGATCGTCTCCTATGTCAGAGACGGCGATCAGATCACCACGACCTACGCTAACGGCGTGCAGACCGTTGTCGACCTCAATGCGTGCTCGGTCACATGGAACGGTCAGACCCGGTTCCTCAAGGATTATGTGAAGGAAGGAGCTGAAGTTTTTGAATGAAAATTCCATATGAACGCAGAAAATCACTCTACGGCTACGGCTTCATTTCCGTCTGGCTGATCGGCACGGTGCTGTGGTTCCTCATCCCGCTGATCGAGTCCTTCTGCTATTGCTTCATGGACAACGCGTCCCTCAAGCCGGACACCGGCGGCATGCGCAAGATCTGGCTCTCCTTCCACGGCACCGAGTGGCTCGCGAATTTCAAGTATGCCTTCGCCGCCGACCCGCAGTTCAAGCAGAACCTTGTGTCCGTTCTGCGCGATACCGCGATCCAGACCCCGATGATCCTCATTTTCTCGCTCTTCATCGCGGTCATCCTCAATCAGGAATTCAAGGGACGCGGCTTTGCGCGTGCGATCTTCTTCCTGCCGGTCATCATCGCGACCGGTCCGGTCTACAACATCATCAGCGGCAACATCGCCAGCACCGGCGCCGACAGCGGCGCACAGTTCTCCACGCTCTTTGAGACCGACATCGTCGGCGATCTGCTCGAATTTCTCGGTGTCATGAACATCAGCGCGAGCCTCACCGACATCATCAACACGGTCGTCACAAACATCTTCGGGCTCGTGTGGAGCTCGGGCATCCAGATCCTCATTTTCCTCGCCGCGCTGCAGAATATTCCGGTGTCGGCGAAGGAGGCAGCTTCGATGGAGGGCGCGACCTCTTGGGAATACTTCTGGAAGATCACGCTGCCCTATGTCAGCCCGATGATCCTCGCGAACTTCATCTACACGGTCATCGACTCCTTCACCAAGACCGACAACGCGGTCATGATCCGCGTGCTCGCCAAGCAGCGCGACTGGGACTACGCCTACGCCGCCGCGATGGCATGGAGTTATTTCGCGATCGTCATGGTGGTCGTCGGCATCATCGTCGCGATCGTCAACAAGTTTATCTTCTACGAAGTTGAGTAAGGGGGTGCGCTGAATGGATATGGAAAACAAGAACACCCCCGCCAATGCAGACGAGATCGCCGATGCAGTCGAGGAGACTGTGACCGCCGCTGCCGAGGCTGCAGCAGAAGCCGTTCAGGAGGCTGCACCCGTCTCGCTCTCCGACCCCGATCACCCGGTCGCCTCGTATGTACCGGACTGCGCCAAGCCCGATGTGCACGAGGCACATGAGGTCGGCGAGGGCATGACGAAGAAGGAAGCAATGAAGATCCGCATGCGGAACATGAACAGGGAGGAGATCGCGTATCTGCGCAAAAAGCGCATCTACGAGAAATGCTGGCCCGTGTTCCGCTTCCTGATCCTGTTCGGGCTCGGGTTCGTCATTCTGACGCCGCTGATCTTCATGATCTCCTACGGCTTCCGCGAAAACCGCGACATGAACGACCCGACCGTCATGTGGATTCCGCGCAATGTCACGCTGCGCATCATGAAGCAGACGATCAACGCAATGGGTCTGACGCGCGGCATCACCGACAACAACCCGCTGGTCAACACGATCTTCCTGAATATCGGCTGCTCGCTGTGTCAGGTCGCGACCTGCGCGGTCACCGGCTACGGCTTTGCGCGCTTCAAATTCAAGGGCAGGAACCTGCTGTTTGGGATCGTCATTCTGATGATCCTCGTTCCGGTGCAGATCATCTCGATCCCGCTCTACGACACCTTCCGCAATTTCTTCTTCGGCAATGTCAACCTGATCAACACCTTCTGGGTCATGTATCTGCCGGCGATCATGGCGAACGGCATCCGCGCCGGACTGATGATCTTCATTTTCCGGCAGTTCTTCCGCGGGCTCCCCAAGGAGCTCGAGGACGCGGCATATCTCGACGGCTGCGGTCCGTTCAATACCTTCCTCAAGGTCATGGTGCCGAACGCGGCGTCGTCCTTCCTGACGGTGTTCCTGTTCTCGATCGTGTGGTACTGGAATGACTACTACGTCGCGAGCTCGTTCTTCACCAACAAGGAGACGATCTCGACCGTGCTCAAGAACCTCGACGGCACGCTGAACAAGACCATCTTCAACAACGCGAGCGCGCAGATCAGTGCCCGCGAGAAGATCGTCTGGCTGGAAGCCGGCTGCCTGATCTCCATCACGCCGATGCTGGTGCTCTATGCGTTCCTGCAGAAGCACTTCACCGAAGGTATCGAGCGCTCCGGTCTGGTCGGGTAACAGAGGTGTCTCCGACGGATGATATTGGGGGCGCTGCCCCCAAACCCCCGCTTAAGGGCTGCTAGCCCTTAAGAATCCCATTATGATGAAATCAACGTATCAGCGTGAAATTCTCACATAATAGGATTCCAAAGGCATATCAGATCATAACCCCCGCTTTTGCACGCGGGGGTTGTTTTTCTGCGCGCGCTGTGATATAATAGGGTACAAGCCCGATGCAAAGGCATCGGAACCGCGGAGGCAGCCTATGAAAAAACCGAGAACCCCGCTGCAGCAGGCAAACCGTGTCATTCTGATCATGCACCTGTGTCTGCCGCTGTGGCTCTTCACTCTGATGTATATACCGTCCTTTGAGGGCGTGCTGTTTCTTGCGGTCTGGGCGGCACTCCTGCTCAACGCGATCGTCTGGAAGGTCACGCAGCGCATCGGCAAGGGGTGCCCCGTGCTGACCGCCGCCCGCGTGATTGCCGTCAGCGCAATGGCAGCGTACTATCTGCCGATGGTCGTGATGTTCGGGTTTACGCGCACGCAGGCGCTCTATCCGCTCAAGCGTTGGGTCTATACCGCGGGCGTGTTTTCGAGCGCGACGTCCTATTATCAGAGCATGCTTCCGGCGGAGCTGCCGGACAACGCCTCTGATTACAGCTTCCGCACGCGCGGCTCGGTGCTCGCGCAGGACGCGCATGCGTCGTCGTTTCTGATCTTCCGCACCGATCCGCAGACCGCCGCGGGCTATGCCGACATACTGACGGATGCGGGCTTCAAAACGCGCGGGGATGTCTCCGACCCCGATCTCGAGGGCGATTTCGCGTGGTTTCGCGGGTGGATGCGTCTGGACGAATTCGTGTCCGACCCGCTCACGCACGCGCAGCTCTTCTGGATCAACGAACGGTTCCCGAAGGCGGCGATCGTCGACCCCGAATCCGGTCTGGTCGCGATCATGACGTAAGCGGCTAGAGGCAAGAGGTTTTGTGTGCCCTCCTCACTGCTCATTGTTGAATTCACCAAAAAACGGATGCTGTCCCGCCCGATTTTGTATCTCCGCCTGCTTTCCCCGGGACTTGACAAAATCCGCGGAATACGGTATAATAGTAGAGCCGCTTGTGTACGGTTGAAGCCGAGGCATGCCCTGTCACGGGCCGCCCTTGCACCGTCCGCAGCGAGATTATGGAAAAGGCAGGTGCCACAAAACCATGTATGCAGTCATTCTGACAGGCGGTAAGCAGCTCAGAGTCGAGGAGGGCAATATCGTCCGCATCGAGAAGCTCGATGTCGAGGCGGGTCAGTCCGTCACCTTCGATCAGGTCGCAGCGATCGGCGACGACGCCGGCATTACCGTCGGTGCTCCGCTCGTTGACGGCGCAACCGTCACCGCAACCGTTCTCGGCAACGGCAAGGGCAAGAAGATCCGTGTCTTCACCTACAAGCCCAAGTGCGGCCAGAAGAAGGCGCGCGGCCACAGACAGCCGTTCACCCAGGTCCGCATCGAATCCATCGCAAAATAAAAGCGCATGAAGATCACTGTGCAGTTTTTTCGCAGCGCAGGGCTCTATACGGGCTTTGCGGTCTCCGGGCACGATGCGGTCACGGAGGACGGGCAGTTTTCGGTGCTCTGTGCCGCTGTCTCCTCCGCCGTGCAGCTCACCTGCAATACGCTGACCGAATGCTTCGGCGTGCCGGAAACGGCAGTCAGCGTGAGACCCGCGAAAAACATGCAGAATCAGATCGCGCTCCGGCTCGAAACGCCGGACACCGTTCATTCGGAGATCATCCGCGGGCTCGCGATCCACATGCAGCTGCTCTCAGAGGAGTACGGCGGCATGCTCACAGTCAGGGACCGCGAATCCTGAACGCTCCGAGACACATCACATATCTGGAGGTGTATTGAAATGATCCGCATCAGCATGCAGTTCTTCGCGCATAAGAAGGGCGTCGGCTCGACCAAGAACGGCCGTGATTCCGAGGCAAAGCGTCTGGGCGTCAAGCGCGGCGACGGGCAGTATGTCCTCGCAGGCAACATCCTCGTGCGTCAGCGCGGCACCCACATCCACCCGGGCAACAACGTCGGCATCGGCTCTGATGACACGCTGTTCGCGACCATCGACGGACAGGTGCGCTTCGAGCGCTTCGGCAAAGACCGCAAGAAGGTCAGCGTCTACGCTGTCGAGCAGTAATCCCGCAACCGTATCAGGGCAGCGGTTTTCCGCATATCGGGGCTGCTGTGCAATCCGGTGAACCACCGTCCCCCTTGCCCCGCGGCGAGGGGGATTTTTCATGAAAAAGGCGATGAACAAGGAGAAGAACATGAGAGCATATTGTTCGATCACCGTCGCTGACACAAAAGTCTTTCCGGAATTGCAGGGATCGCGGCTTGATCCGCGCAAGGCAGGCGCATGCCCGCGCTTTTCGAAGGGTGAGTGGATCTCTCTTGACAGGATGCCGACGCAGGAGGAGCTTGACAAAGAGATGATGCGCAAATACGGCAAAACGTTCTGCCCCTTCGCATGGGAGGCGATCAGCAGATATGTCCGTGCGCTGTTTGACGGCGCATCACTGCCGGAAACGGGCTGCGACGGCGAAAACGGTCCCTTCAGGCTCGCCTGCTGCGGCAGCGGAACACGCCCCGTGATCTTCGAGATCAGAAAGCATTATTTCCCGAAAACGGAAGAAGAATATTATCTTTTGAAGGATTCCGAGTAACCGCAAGGAATCTGATACCGAGAAAGGAGGTGTATGCCCCGTGTCCATGTTTGTAGACCGCGCGCGCATCCACATCGAATCGGGCAGAGGCGGCGACGGCGCCGTCAGCTTCCACCGCGAGAAATTCGTCGCGGCGGGCGGCCCCGACGGCGGCGACGGCGGCAAGGGCGGCGACGTCATCTTTGTCGCGGACGACCACGATTCCTCGCTGATCGCCTTCCGCTATCAGCGAAAATATATCGCCGAAAACGGCCAGCCCGGCGCGGCAAAGCGCTGCACGGGCAAAAGCGCCCCCGATCTCGTCATCAAGGTGCCGCGCGGCACGGTCATCCGGGAGGCGCACTCCGGGCGCGTGCTCGCCGATATCTCCGGCGATGAGCCCGTCGTGCTCGCAAAGGGCGGCAGGGGCGGCAAGGGCAATCAGCACTTCGCCACCTCGACCAGACAGGTCCCCCGCTTTGCAAAGCCCGGCTTTGACGGCGAGAAATTCGATCTGCTGCTCGAACTCAAGCTCCTCGCGGACGTCGGTCTGGTCGGCTTCCCGAATGTCGGCAAATCGACGCTGATCTCGGTCGTTTCGGCGGCAAAGCCCAAGATCGCGAACTACCACTTCACGACGCTCGAGCCGGTGCTCGGTGTCGTGCGCATCGATGAGGAGCGCTCGTTCGTCATGGCGGATATCCCCGGTCTGATCGAGGGTGCCGCGGACGGCGCCGGGCTCGGTCACGACTTTCTGCGGCATGTCGAGCGCTGCCGCCTGATCGTCCATGTGCTCGATGTTTCCGGCTCCGAGGCGCGCGACCCGGTCGAGGATTTCCAGAAGATCAACCGCGAGCTGCGCAGCTTCTCCGAGGACCTGAGCCATTGCCCGCAGATCGTCGCGGCAAACAAGGCGGATATCGCCGACGAGGAGCAGATCGAACGCCTGCGCGCCTATATCGAGGGGCAGGGGCTGCCGTTCTTTGTGATCTCCGCAGCCGCAAAGCAGGGCGTTCAGCCGCTGATCAACAAGATCTCGGAGACGCTCGCGACGCTGCCGCCGGTCAAGCGCTTTGAGCCCGAAGCTGCGCCGGAGCCCGAGCAGGACGACACACACCGCTTCACCGTCACGGTCGAGGACGGCGTCTATCTGGTCGAGGCGGCATTCATGGAGCCGATCATGCGCACGATCAACCCCGACGACTGGTCGTCGCTGCAGTATTTCGAGCGTGTGCTGCGTTCCAGCGGCATCATCGACGCACTCGAGCAGGCGGGCTGCCGCGAGGGCGACACCGTTGCGATCAACGGCTTTGAGTTTGAATATGTTGATTGAGACCGCACTGCCGCTCACGCCGGAGGCGGCACAGCAATACAGCCCGCTCGCACTGGCATTTCTCGGCGACAGCGTCTATGAATGCATGGTGCGCGAGCAGCTTCTGCGCGAGGCGAACCGTCCCGCACGCGACCTGCACGCATCCGCGGTCGCACATGTGCGCGCGGCATATCAGGCGGACGCGTCCAAACGCATCGCCGAAATGCTGACGGAGGCGGAGCATGAGATGTTCCGGCGCGGCAGAAATGCCAGCGGCATCAGCGTGCCGAAGCATGCCGCCACGGCAGATTATCGGAAGGCAACAGGCTTTGAATGCCTGTTCGGGTATTTGTATCTCTGCGGCAAAACCGAAAGACTGCGGGAGCTGTTCGCCGTGATCTGGGCGCAGTCCGCAGAATCAGAACTGGGAGGCGATTGAAGATGTCCGGACATTCCAAGTGGAACAATATCAAACGCAAGAAGGAAGCGACCGACGCGGTCAAGGCGAAGATCTTCACCAAGATCGGACGCGAAATGATGGTGGTCATCCGCGAGGGCGGACCCGACCCGAACAACAACAGCAAGCTGCGCGATCTGATCGCGAAGGCAAAGTCGAACAATGTGCCGAACGACAACATTGAGCGCCTGATCAAGAAGGCAGCGGGCGACGGCGACAAGAACAGCTACGAGAGCATGGTCTACGAGGGCTACGGTCCGAGCGGCGTCGCGGTCATCGTCGAGTGCCTGACCGACAACAAGAACCGCACCGCCGGCAATATCCGCCACTATTTCGACAAGTTCGGCGGCAATCTCGGCACATCGGGCTGCGTGTCGTATCTGTTCACGCTCAAGGGCGTTGTGGTGCTTGAGCACGACGGCGAGCTCGACGAGGACACCGTGATGGAAGACGTGATGGAGCTCGGCGGCGACGACATGACCTTTGAGGAGGACAGCGTCGAGATCGTCTGCCAGCCCGAGGCGCTCTCCGCACTGCGCGACGGACTGACGGAGAAGGGCTATCTCGTGGTCTCCGCGGAGGAGGAGCAGGTGCCCGGCAATTACGTCACGCTGACGGACGAAGAGGCACTGCGCAAAATGGGTCTGCTGCTCGAGCATCTCGAGGATGACGACGATGTGCAGAATGTCTGGCACAACTGGGATATGCCGGACGAGGAATAATGAACAAACGGCTCCGGAGTCCTGTGCTCCGGAGCCGCGATTTTATCGGGAGTAAGAAGGGAGCAGGTAGGAAGTCGAGTTAGGAGTGAGGAGTGAGGAGTGGTTCCGTCACTGTAACTTCTTCTGCTGAATCGGCGCACTGAACAAACAAATGTTCGTTTCTGTTCTCGCCATTGTGAGAAGTGTCAATAAATCCCAAACTCGGCACACTTGGGGCGCGGAGCCCGCGCTGGCGTTTTCCTTCGGAGACCTTTACGCGGAGCCTCCCAGTTTCGTTCAATGCACGGCGCTGGCGCGCCTTCTTATGGCGTAACGGCTCCCAGTATTTTTCTCATTCAGCGGCAGGAATGAAAGTGACGGAACCACTCCTCCCTCCTACCTGCTCCTTCTTCCTTCCTCCTTCCTCCTTCCTCCTTCCGCCTTCCTCCCCCCTCCGTCCCCCCCGCCCATCACCCCTCCGCCCACCCGCTTGC
>JAEEGL013074435.1_pt1 | contig 19693 bp, 16 predicted proteins | sample 9134231 | NCBI WGS metagenome assembly JAEEGL01 (sample SAMN16246548, study PRJNA631951) | gut metagenome | biome: gut microbiome; feature: rumen; material: fiber-attached | host: Bos | place: Iran: Karaj | collected 2018-10 | reverse complement strand
ATGTTCTGGCGCAGCTCACGCGACATGCCGGCGATGACGGTCGGGTCGGTCTTGTGGATGTCGTTGAGGATGGTGCCCAGCTTTTCGTCTTCCTGTGAGTTGACGGCCTTGACAGCGATCGAGAAGATCGGGGTCGGAAACGGGATCTCGGGGAAGGTGGCTTCGGCAGCCTTGGCGTCGACCAAGGAGTCGCCGATGCGGCCGTCCTTCAGCTTGATGGTGCAGATGATATCACCAGCGTTGACTTTCTCGACTTCTTCACGGTTCTTGCCGCGGAAGACGAGCAGTTGTGACAGACGCTCCTTGTTGCCCGTACGCGGGTTGATGAGGTCTTGGCTCTTCACCACGGTGCCGCCATAGACGCGCATCCAGGCCACATCGCCGAGGTTCTGCTCGGTGGTCACCTTGAAGATGAACAAGGCAGTCGGGTCGTCGGTGCTGTTGTGGAACTCTTGGCCGTTCTTGGCTTTGATAGCAGGCATGTCGGCAGGCGACGGGCAGGCGTTGATGATGAAATCCATCAGACGGGTGACACCCACACCACGCTTGGCAGCGCCGCAGATGACGGGGAACATCTCACGGTTGACGATACCCAGGTGGATACCGCGTTCCATGTCTTCCTCGCTCAGGGTCATCTCTTCGAAGAACTTCTCCATCAGAGCCTCTTCGCCTTCGGCAGCGTGCTCGATGAGGTTGTTGTGCAGCTCTTCGGCCTTGGCCATTTCGGCGGCGGGGATGTCCTGCACTTCAGGAGCGCCATTGCCGTTCTTGAAGACCAACATCTTCATCATGATCAAGTCGATGACGGCGTTGAAGTCTTCACCGGCGTTGACGGGATATTGGATAGGCGTGACCTTGTCGCCAAAGTATTCTTTCAGTTCGCGGACCGTGTTGTCGAAGTTTGCGTTGCTGTGGTCGAGTTGGTTCATGAAGAACACAACAGGCTTGTTGGTGTTGGCAGCGTGACGCCAGGCGTTCTCCGTGGTGGCTTCAACACCCGATTGGGCGTTGACGGTGCAGACGGCCATGTCGGCAGCGTAGAGGCAGCTGACGATGTCGCCCGAGAAGTCGCTGAAACCAGGGGTGTCCAGGATGTTGATCTTCTTGTCGTTGTAGATGGTGTACATCATGGAAGCGTTCACCGAAATCTGACGCTCCATCTCGATGGGACGGTAGTCGGAGACGGTGTTCTTCTCGTCGGTGCTACCTTTTCTGTTGATGAGCTTGCCTTCGAAAAGCATGTTTTCGGCAAGCGTGGTCTTACCCGACTTTGCTGCGCCGATAAGGGCAACATTGCGGATGTCTTTTGTCTGGAATTCCTTCATTTTTTATCTAACTAGCTAATTATTAAATATTTACTTTTCGCGAAAAATACTTAAGTGGGCGCAAAATTACTAAAAATAATGATAACTTCAACGAATAATTATATAATTCTTGTAAAATAAGGAGATTCCTTGCGGGAATGGAGTGCGGTTATTTAGTAAACCGCGGCGGCAAATAACGTCACTTTATCGTAAACGTTACAAGCCGCCGCGTTTTTTACAGAAATATAAACTCCATTCCCGCAGGGAATCTCACATCATAGTGATGCAATAGAAGCGTGGATGTTCTCCCAGCGTTCGTCATCCATCTTAGCTCCGATGACTTCGATAATGTTTTTTGCCACGATGGCACCCATCATGCCGCATTTCTGCAGGCTCTCGCCTTTGACGAGACCAGCGAGGAAGCCAGAGGCCCATAAGTCGCCGGCACCCGTGGTGTCGACAACCTCGGCTTTCATCGGAGGGATGGTGACGACTTCGTCGCCGCGTTGGATATAGGCGCCTTTGGCGCCCACTTTCACCACTGCGATCTGGCAGCGTTCGGCGATATAATGCAGGGCGTCCACGGGGTTTTCGAGGCCCGTCAGCACTTGGGCTTCCTGTTCGTTGGCGAATACGATGTCGAGTCTGTCTTCGAGGAGGCGGAGCACCAGATCACGGTGTTTTTGAACTTCGTTATAACTGGCCATGTCCATGGCGATGGTCATGCCTTTGGCATAGGCGGTGTCGAGGGCTTTCTCGAGCAGAGGTGGATTGGCTACGAGGTAGCCTTCCACGTAGAAGATATCCCAACCTTCAAGGAGTTCGGGGGTGATGTCGTCGGGTCCCATCTCGATGGCGGCGCCGAGGCAGGTGGCAAAGGTGCGTTCGCCATCGGGGGTCACCATGGCCATGACGCGGCCTGTGGGTGTTTCGGAGGTGAGCAACAGCGGCTCCACATGGCAATCGGTGATCTGTTTCTTGAAGAATTCGCCCACTTCGTCGTTGCCGATTTTACTGAGGAATCCCGTCACACCGCCCAGGCGGGCCAGGCCGCTCATCGTGTTGGCCGTTGAGCCGCCGCTGGCGCGTTGGGTGCCATATTGCTTGGCCAGGAGTTCGCCTATCTTGACGGCGTCGTTGGCGTTCACATAGGTCATGCTACCTTTTGGGAGGTTGAGCTGTTGAAGGAGGGTTTCGTCGGGTATTTGCGTCAGGATGTCGACCAAGGCGCTACCGATTCCGAGGATTTTTTTCATTGTAGTATATTCAAGTTTTATAATTACTATGGCCGATGGCTTATGGCTTATGGCCTGCTTTGCCCTTAAAGGAGATTGCGGATCAAGTCCGCAGTGACACCTGGGGAAAACGGGCCATCAGCCATCGGCTATTAGCCAGGGGCCTTAAACGGGTGCAAAGGTACTAAAAAAAGAGATTCCCTGCGGGAATAGAGAGCTGTTATTTTTGTTATACGCGGCGGTTTGTGCCACATTCAAGCAACATCCTCTTCTTGCCGCCGCTGAAATTTATACGACCATCCTCCTTTCCCTTGGGAATCTCCTTTCTATTAAATTCATACTGATAATCAATCAATTATGATTTCTTTGAAAAAAATTGTCGGAAAAAGATTGTCAGTAATGAAAAAAGCCGTATTTTTGCAGCCGCAAAACAGATGAGTTCTGTGACATTGTGCAGCCTCCTTAGCTCAGTTGGTTAGAGCATCTGACTGTTAATCAGGGGGTCTCAGGTTCAAGTCCTGAAGGGGGCGCATTTTTATGTTTCATGTTATTAATTTTTTTGGCCTCGTAGATTCTCCCCGATTCTACGGGGTTTTTTTATACAGTCAGCCCTGTTGCGGCCACCTGTATTCAATGAGCAGGGTCCTTTCGGCGGTATAGGTAGACTTGAAAGACTTCCCCGATACTTGGTTCATCGAGTACCTTATAGTCGTAAAGGAATTCGTGCGTCAATTCATAGTTTTCCACGATGAAATAAGCATCGTTTTCTTTGTAAGATTTGTCGAAAGAAACCATGATCCATTTCGGCAAATTCAAGGGTTTCTCGGTTTCTTCCTTCCATAAGGTGGGCAGTTTGAAGACCAAGGCGGTGAACAAGACGCGATTGCAGGGCAAGAGCTTTTCGTGCTCCATCATGCTGGTACCATGCCAGAAAAGGTTGTAATTATAGATGGAATCTCGTTCGGCTTCGGGTATTTTTTCGATGCATTGATGGAACCGTTCGTAATTGGCAGCCTGTTTTTTGTCCTGAAAAAGAAAACCAATTCCATTATTGGCAGCATAAAATAACAAAGGGAACAACATCAAAACTCCGAGGCATATTTGGGTCTTCTTTTTTCCAGGGATACCGATAGCCGTCATGCCAACAATACACAAAGGCAATAAGGCCATCAGATAAAAGGCGTTACACAAACGACCGAAGGTTGCCACAAACAGCAAAACGGAAACCAAAAGCGGTATCAACAGATCCTTAGCTTTTTTGAAGTGAATGATTTGCCATGATATAAGCAATAATACAAACAGATAGTAGGGTATGACAAAAAACCAACGTGGTTTCCATTGGTACCCTATATACTCGAAATTGGAAAGGAAAGAAGCGTACACCATCTCATAGACGCCGTGTCCTCCTGCCTTGAGGTAGAAATAGAGAACAAAAGGCACGGCCACCACAAGCCAGCCCGCGATGAAACAGCCTAAGCTTGCAAAGAACTTTCGGAAGTTTTTATGCAACAAATATTGCATCCAGAGATAGGCCACAAAACCTAAGAAAGCGCAGGCATTGTTGACTTGGATTAAGGTGATAATGCCGAAGCACAGTCCGATGAGCAGGTGTTGCCACAGCCGGAGGTCGGTTTTCGTCTTGTAAGCCCGAAGAAAGACCAACAAAGGGTAAGAAATGAAAGGCAGGCACCATTCTTGGGTCTGGTCGCCGGCGCCGTAGAAACAAAACAGCATAAATAAGGCGAAGCCGAGACTTATCCAACGTTGACGTTGGTTGCAGTAGAGTGCGAGCATTTTGTCCCAAATCACTAGCGTTGCCGTCAGCGAAAAGGCTTGCATGAACAGAAGGGCGATATTGCCACCCAAGGCGATGCCCAACGCGTGTATGAAATACAGGAGGCAGCCTTTGTTGTCGAAATAATCAATATAGAGGATCTTGCCTTGAAGGATTGCCCTGCCCATCTGCTTGAACACGGAAGGGTCACCACCTTCGAAGGCATAAAGGAATGACGTGGAACGCGAGAAAAGCGTTACAAAGACGACGGAGATAAAGAAAAACAGCAGGATTTTTTTCTTTTTCATGGTCAGAATATCGTCTTGAAAATCAGTTTGATGTCACCGAAGAAGGTCCAGTTTTCCAAATACTCGAGATTGATTTTGACCTTGTCGGGCCAGATGACGGTGTCGTTATAGGCTTTTGGATCCGCTTGCTGGGCGAGCAGTTCCTCTTCGTTGCGGTATTTGATGCTGGCGGGCCCTGTGATGCCGGGTCGGAGCCGGAGGATGCGGCGGTCGTCGCCTTGCAGCTGGTCGGCATAGCCTGGCACGTCGGGGCGCGGCCCCACGAAGCTCATCTGTCCGATGAAGACGTTGACCAGCTCGGTGAGGCAGTCCACCTTGCTGTGGCGCAGCCAGTGGCCCATGCGGGTGATACGCGGGTCGTCGGCCGTGGTGACCGTGTCGCCTTCGGCTTGGTCGAACATGGTGCGGAACTTGCAAATCCTAAAAGGCTTTCCATCTTTTCCTATACGCCACTGCATGAAAAACATGGGGCCTTTCGAGTCGATTTTGATGAGGATACCGATGACGAGCAGAGGCCAAAAGAGCACGGAAAGGCCGATGAATGCCACGACGCGGTCGAAGCACCACTTGAAGAAGAACCCGATAGCATGTCTATTTTTGTCCACGTTGCATGGCCTCCATATTGAGAATTGCCTTCATCCGCGGCAAAGTTATGATTTTTCTGAATGGGTACAGCATCTTTACCGCAATCTTCATCCACCAGCGGTAATGCACGGCCAGACGGCAGTACGACTTGCGGAAGTGGAATTTCTCAATGAGGAAATCCTGGATGTGGGAGTGCTCCGTGATGCTGCGTGCGCCATCGGTGACATAGCGAAAACCCCGCTCCTGCAAATAGTATTGGTTCATGGCGTGGAACAGACCATAATACGGATAAGCCGTGTTTTTCCTTTTGTATTCGGGCATGACAGCCACCAACCCATATTCGCAAGCGTCTGTCCAAAGCATAACCGTGAAGAATCCTATGAAGCGGTCGTCGTCGTAATCAAAGAGGCCCCAATAATCAAAGTCTTTCTTGGCACATTCGTCCATGTAGGTTTCAAAAGTCTGGAGCGTCATGATGCGGTCTTTGACGGCATAGTCCTCGAAGGAGGCTTTCAAGATGGGATATCCTAAGCTTTTGATGAAGTCGTTGTTGACTTTCCGGAATTCGATCTTCTCCAGCGACCTCCTGACTTTTTTCCTTGTGTTGCCCGACAGCTCGTCTAAGCCTCCATATTGGTCTTTGACGATGTTCCAGAATGTGGTCTCTTCCTGACAGTCGAAGTCGTAGGTGTTTCTTACCATCAGTCCGCCTTGCTTGAGGAGGGCTTTCCATTCCGTTTCTTGCAGTAGAGGCTCCTCGTGGGGTGCGCCGTCGTAGCGCCATGCCTTGCGATATAGATAGTAACTATTCATCACAGGCGTTTTTTGATGGCGTTGAAGGCATAGCAGCCGAAATAATAGAGGGCTTTGAAGAAGGGTAATCTTTCGTTTTTGCGATAAACCTTCCAGAGGTCGGCGGAGGCCTTCAGTTTGTTCGAACTCGCCGATCTTCTTCTGATCCTATAAGAGACCAACGGCTCGTCCAAGGCATAAGCTAACTGGCCTTTTTTGAGGATGCCGAGCCAGGTGGCGGTGTCTTCGCTTGTGCGGAAACGGGGCACGACGACCTGTCCGACGATATCAGTGTCGACCATCACTGTGGAGCAGCCGATGATAGTGTTGCGGAGGTATTTCTTGTAATCGAGGTCGCCGATGGTGTTGATGAATTTATTCAAGGTCTTTCCGTCTTCGTCGATCCAGTCGTAGGTGGTATAGGTGAAGCCCGCACCTTTATCCATCATAAACCGCAGTTGCGTCGCTAACTTCTCTGGATGCCAGATGTCGTCGGCGTCGAGGAAGGCCAAGAAACGGCCTTGTGCCATCTGTATGCATTGGTTTCGGGTGTCGGCGATGCCCGAGTGTTCCGCTTTGACGACGAAGTGGATTTTCTCGTCTTGTTCGGCGAGTGTTTTTACGATTTCTACCGTCCTGTCGGTCGAGGCGTCGTCGACGATGAGCAGCTCCCATTGGGGATAAGTCTGCCGTTGCACGGATGCGATGCTGTCGGCAACATAGTTCTCCATGTTGTAGCAAGGCATGATGACCGATACCAACGGTTGACTCTCCACGGTGCAATGTTTTATTTCAGTCCTTCGATCCAGATTTTGATTTGTTGCTCATCGTGGAGGCGGCACACGAGCAGCGAGTGGTCGCGATAGGCTACGAGGTAGTCTTCCAAGCCTTCCACCACGGCTTCGGAGCCTTCCTCGATGTTGATGATGGTGTTTTTGTTGTCCACCGACACCACTTTGCCGCGCAGGGCGTTGCCGTTGGCGTCTTTCTTTGCATGGGTGAACAGCGAGCCCCATGTGCCGATGTCGCTCCAACCGAAGTCGGCGGGGATGGTGAAGGTGTTGGGCGATTTCTCCATCACGCCGTAGTCGATACTGATGTTGGGGCAGTCGACGAAGTGGTCGTTGATGAAGTCCTGTTCCTCGGGCGTGCCGAAGTTATAGATGCCCTTCTCGAACACCGCGACCATCTCAGGCAGGTATTGCTTGAAGGCCCGCATGATGCCGTCCAAGGTCCAGAGGAAGATGCCGCTGTTCCAGAAGTAGTTACCTTCGTTGACAAACTTCACGGCGGTGTCGTAGTCGGGTTTTTCCTTGAACATCTCAACATTCACGACCTCGGGCAAGTGGTCTTGTTTAGGCACTTGGATGTAACCGTAACCCGTCTCCGGTCGGCTGGGTTTGATACCGATGGTCATCAAAGCTTGTGGGTTCTTGGCCAGGAAGTCGAAACCCAGACGGATGATGCGTTGGAATTCGATCTCGTTGGTCACGAGGTGGTCGGCAGGGGTGACGACGATATTAGCATCAGAGCAACGGCTTTGGATGTGGTAGGCAGCGTAAGCGATGCAGGGTGCTGTGTTGCGTCGTGCCGGCTCACACAATACCTGGTCAGGTCGAAGCATAGGAAGATGTTCCAACACGAGGTGTTTGTAGGCCTTGTTGGTCACCACGAGGAAGTTCTCGTCGGGGATGACGGGACTGAAACGCTCGTAGGTGCTACGTATAAAGCTCTTGCCCGTGCCTAATATGTCTAAGAATTGCTTGGGGTAGTTGTCTTTGCTGAGGGGCCAAAAGCGGCTACCGATGCCGCCGGCCATGATGATACAGTAATTGTTCATTTTCAATTGTTTAATAAGCTTTTTCCCTTCTCGCTCAGATAGGGCTTAAGGTCGGTTAGCGCGATTTTGCAAAGCGGCATCCCGGCAGCGAAAGAGGCGATCTCATAAGCTTGGTAGCAGAACACTACGCTATCGGTCTCAATCCACGGCTCGTTGGCAGGTAAAGTGTTGATTACTTCATATTCGGATTCATAGTCCTCCTCAGATTCCTTTGCAAAATATTGGGTCTCTATGTTTTCTGCGATAATATCTATGAGTTGTTCCGGGTCTTCAAACAAGTCGTAGCCAACGATGCTGCCGTCAACTTTGCTAAACGTAGTACCGTTGTACCAAGGCATGGAATGGGCACCGCCTGTGTACATGAAGCCTTCGTTGGTATATGTCACGTATTTGTCGGTTTGTTCTGTCAGGGTGTAATTGCCCATGAATTCCGACCCAGGCCATCCGCCTTCGTTTTCGAAGAAATCGTCTCTTGCCGATTCAAGATATTGGACATGGTCGGTCGTTTCAGACGAGAGCATCCAATGTAGGATGCTTTTGCTCAAGGTCTTGTTACGGGTGACGGGCAGGTCGAGGCTGACGTTGAAATAGGAATAGCCGTCAGTAAATTCGTTTTCGATATAAACGCTGTCGTTCAAAGTATATGATTTGACATCGACTTCGTTTTCGGATTGACAGCCCGCCATGACCATAAGAAGTAGCGTGATGGGGATAATGGGGGTAAATGCCTTTTTCATGATAATGTGTTTATTAGGTTCATTGTGGCAAAGATAATGCTTTTTAATAGAACGGCAATAGTTGTCTTTTTATTTCACCCAGCGGTAAAGGATTTCGATGGGGTGTGCGGCGTGGATGCCTGTGCCGTCGAGGATCTGTTGTCGGCATGAGGTGCCGGGTGCCGAAACGACACAAGGCGTGATGCTGTCGGCTGCCGCGATGGCCTTACGGATGGTGGGAAACAGCACCATCTCGCCGATGGCCAGCGAGGTCTGGTAATGCTCTTTTTCGTAGCCAAACGATCCTGCCATACCGCAACAGCCGCTGGGGATAACGTGTACTTTGGCTCCTGAGAGCAACTTGAAGGCTTGCACCGTCTTCTCTGTGCCCACCAGGGCCTTCTGGTGACAATGGCCGTGGAGCCAGATCTCTACCGCATCAGCCTTGAAGTCATTGGAAGTGATACGTCCTGCTGCCACTTCCCGCATGATGAACTCGTCGAAGAGCAAGGCGTTACGGCCTAGTTCTTTCGCTTGAGGACGCAACTCGGCAGGCACTAAGTCGGGGTATTCGTCGCGGAAGCTGAGGATGCACGACGGCTCGATGCCGATGAGAGGAACTTGTTTGGAGACTATGTCTTTCAGCAGGTTGACATTTTTCAGGGCAAATTTCTTGGCCAGCTTCAGGTTGCCTTTTGAGATGGCGGCGCGACCGCTTTCCACGTGTTTCGGGATCTCCACCTCATAACCCAAATGCAAGAGCAGCTTGGCGAAAGTCAGGCCCAACTCGGCTTCCTGGTAGTTGGTGAACTCGTCGGCGAAGAGCCACACCTTGCCTTTGGTGGCTTGGCCCTTATGTCGTCGGCACTCTCTCTTGACGGCGGTGCGCATCGTCACGCGGCTGAGGGTCGGGATGTCGCGCTCGGTAGTGAACTTGACGATACGCTTGATGATGTTGGACGAGAATTGCCACGAGGCGAACAAGTTGTAGATGGGCCAGACGATGTGACCTAGCTGCTCTACTTGTGCCATACGCGATACGGCGAAGGAGCGCAAGGGCATGCCATCGATGTCATATTTCTGCTGTAAGATCTCTGAGCGCAGGCGGGTCATGTCGACGTTGGAGGGACATTCGCTGCGGCAGCCCTTGCAGGCGAGGCAGCTGTCCAACACCTCGGCCAGTTCTTTGGATTTGAGGATGCTTTTCATTGTCGCGAACGGCGGGACGCAGTTCGGAGCGGTGTTCTTGTCAAATTGCGGGACGCAATTTGCGACAATGAAAGCCTCGCTCCCCCACCCTCTCGTCAGGATTTCGCGTAGCACGTTGGCGCGTGCGCGGGTGGCCTTCGTCTCGTCGCCGCTCACCTTGAAGGCGGGACAGAGCGTGCCGCCCATCAGGTTCGACTTACGGCAGTCGCCGGAGCCATTACATTGCTCGATGCTGCACATCAAGGCGTGAAGCTGGCTCTTGGCGCTTGTGGCACCTGCCACCTTGCACTCATCGAAGGCGGCTTTCCAGTTGTAGTAGGTATTCGGCCCTTCGACAGGCTCAGGGACCGAAGTTTTTAATTCTTTCTCAATAGCATATTGTTGCCCCACCTCGAACCGCAGCATCCTGTCCATGGGTAGGGTGTCGACAATCTTATGCAGGTTGAAGACATGCTGTGGGTCCCAGCATCTCTTCAGGTCTTGCATCAAGGCATAGACCTCGTCGCCATACATCAGTTGGATGAACTCACCCCGTAACCTGCCGTCACCGTGCTCACCGCTGAGTGAGCCTTTGTGTTGCTTGACCAGCAAGGCCGTCTGATAGGCAACTTCGCGGAACTTGCGTTTGCCCTCTGCATCTTTAATGTTGATGATGGGTCGTAGGTGTAGCTCGCCCGTGCTGATGTGGGCGTGGTAGACGCAACTCAGACCAAGGCCTTCGAGCATCTTGGCGAAGTCGGCCATGTAAGCTGGCAGCCGTTCGGGGGCCACCGCCGTGTCTTCGATGACGCTGATGGGCTTGGCATCGCCTTTCATGCTGGTGAGCAGGCCCAGTCCCGCCTTACGCAGGCTCCACACCTTGCTGATCTCGTCGCCGTAGACGCGCGAACAGGCATACACCAGGTGTTCGTTGTTGTCGATTAATGCCTTTTCCAGTTGGTCAGCTACGGCGTCGATGTCGGCCTTGGTCTCGCCGCGCAGTTCGATGATGAGGATGGCAGCCGGGTCGCCTTCTACGAAGAAACGGTTCTTTTGTTGCTCGACATTCTGTTTGCTGAGTTCCAGGATGTTGCGGTCCATCAGCTCGACGGCAGAGGGCTTGAACTTCAAAGCCACCAAGTTGCACAAGAAGCTCTTTTGTAAGGTGTCGCAGTGGGCGCAGACCACCATCTTCTCCTTGGGTGGCAAGGGGTCGAGGTCGACTTTGATCTCGGTGATAAAGGCCAGGGTGCCTTCGCTGCCTGCCAGCACTTTGCATAGGTTGACGGTACGGTCCCCAAGCGGTTTGTCGGTATTATGCAGGTCTTCAATCACCTCGTCGATGGCATAGCCGCACGAGCGACGGCGCAGGCTCTTGTCGGGGTAGTTGTCCTCGATGAGGCGGACGGTATTATCGTCCAAGGCCCAGCGGATGAGTTGGGCGTAGATGGATTGGATCAACAGGTCGTTTTCGGATTCCCAAAAGCGATTCCCGAATCGTGCTTCCAGCTCACCGACGGTGTATTCCTTGAACACTTCGATGCTGCCGTCGCAGAGCACGCCACGGGCTTCCAGCACATGATGTCGGGTGCTGCCGTAGACCAACGAATGCAGTCCACATGAGTTGTTTCCGAACATGCCGCCTATGCAGCAGCGGTTGCTGGTCGAGGTCTCGGGGCTGAAGAAGAGACCATAAGATGCCAAGGTGAGGTTGAGTTCGTCGAGGACGACCCCAGGTTGCACCCTAGCCCACCGCTCTTCTTTGTTGATCTCCAGGATCTTCTTGAAGTGTTTGCTGATGTCGACCACGATGCCACTGCCCACCACCTGTCCGGCGATGGAGGTACCACCAGCGCGGGGGATGAGGTGGGTGTTTCGCCTTTGTGCCTCTTGGATGAGGTAGACGATATCCTGTTCGTTTTCGGGGAAAGCCACTGCTTCGGGCACTTCGCGATAGGCCGAGGCATCGGTGGCGTAGACGATGCGGTGGAGCGGGTCGGACAGCAGGGTGTACATCGTGGATTATTTGTCCAACTGGCTGAAAACGCTGTTGTTGCTCTTGAACTCTGGGACGATGACCTTCATCTGGGCCACAATCTTCATCGAGTCGCAGGTCTCGAGCTCGGCATGGAGCTTCTCTATCATGCTGTCGACTTCGGCGGCTTCGTATTTGCGCACGATGGCATGCATGATCTTCTCGTTTTCGGTCTTGATGGTGTTCTCTTCGTTGGCCAGCACCTCTTCGTAGAGTTTCTCGCCCGGGCGGAGGCCAGTCTCGATGATTTCGATCTCTGGACGATGGGCCAGCTGACGCATCTTCTCGGCGAGGTCCCAAATCTTGATCTTCTCACCCATGTCGAAGACGAAGATATCTCCCCCTGTACCGATGGAACCAGCCTCAAGCACGAGGCTGCAGGCTTCGGGGATGGTCATGAAGTAGCGGGTGATACGTCGGTCGGTGACGGTGATGGGGCCGCCTTTCTCGATCTGTTTGCGGAACAGGGGTACCACCGAGCCGTTGGAGCCTAACACGTTGCCGAAACGCGTGGTGATGAACTTGGTGTTACCATGGCGGCTTTGCGTATAGATCTCTGCGATGCGTTTCGTGGCGCCCATCACGTTGGTCGGGTTAACGGCTTTGTCGGTCGAAATCATGACGAATTTCTCCACACCATATTCCACCGAGAGGTCGGCGACAAGTTTGGTGCCGAACACGTTGACGTAGACGGCCTCGTAGGCGTTCTCTTCCATGAAGGGCACGTGCTTGTAAGCTGCGGCATGGAACACCACTTGGGGATGATACATCTCAAACACCTCTCTCATGCGCTTGGGGTCTTTCACGTTGGTGATGACGAAGGCCATCTTGTCGTGTTTATCCGCGAATTCGGGGGTGTTCTTCATCTCGAACTGGAAGTCGTACATCGGCGACTCGGCCTGGTCGAGCATGACGAGTGTCGACGGGTCGTAATGCATCACCTGACGGCAGATCTCGCTACCGATGGAGCCTGCGGCACCCGTGACGAGTACCACCTTGTCCTTGATCTCGCGTGCAACGTTCTCTTTGCCTAAAGTGATGGGTGTACGGCCCAAGAGGTCCTCGATTTTGATGTCTTGGATCTGGTTTGTATTGAAACTTCCATCGACCCATTGCGCGAAAGGAGGAATGGTCTTGACGGCGAGGTTGAGGCTGAGGCCCAGCTCCATGATCTCTTTGGCACGTTGTTCGTCCAAACTCGGGATAGCCAGCACCATGACTTCCACCCTGTTTTTCTTAATGAAGTCTTCATTCAAGGCGGTTGCTGGTGCGAGGATCTTGATGGTATTGATCTGGGTTCCGACGCGTTTCGGGTTGTCGTCGACAAAAGCCACGGCTTTCAGTCGCGATGAAGTGTCTTGGGTGAGCGTCCTGAGCAGCATGGTGCCGCCATCGCCCGCGCCATAGATGATGGCGTTTTGTTTGACGTTTTGCGTCTTGTAAATCTCATTATATAAACGTCGAATCACCAACCGCAAGATGATCATCAGCACCATCGTGATGAGATAATGGTAGAAGATGATGACAAACGGCGGATAGATATTCGCGGCTACGCCCGGCACAAACTTGATGAACAAAAATTTGCTGACAACATAGAATATCAGTGTTAAAGTGCAGGACGACAGAATTTTACGGATATCGTTAAACCCCGAATAGCGTAACATTCCGTCGTAGGTCCTACTGATCAAGAAGGCGACGAGATAAGGTATAGGATAGATCCAGATAAACTTCCAATTGACTTGCAGATCGACGTAGCCTTGTGTGAAGTACATCAAGATGTCCTTCGAAAAATACATCAAAACAGCAAGGAAATAAGCGAAAATGACTATGGCCATGTCTACCGCCAGAATCCAGATACGTGGCAGCGTGTTGCTTTTGTGTTTTCCGAAGATGAAATCACAAAAATGTTTGATCATTTTTCGCATAGCGAACGGACTTTAAAACCTGCAATAATACGACTTTTTTTCAAACGTTTCAAAAAATTCTTTCCATTCGGTGCCATTTTCCAGTTGAAGGAAGATCGGGCTCGGCGCCTTGACACTGAGCGACATAGGCCTCCCATTCAGCTTGACGGGGCAAGGTAGCTAACCGAGCCATATCGCGCTCCCAGTCGAAGTCGTCTATGGTGTCACAAATCATAAACACTTGGTTTTCAAAACGATAAATCTGCATATCCAGAATCCCGACTTGGCGTTGGCCTTCGATCACTTCGGGCCACACATGGGCATGGAGTTCACAGTATTTCTCGATGAGTTCGGGGTCGTCGACGAGTTGTAAGGTTTGACAGTAGCGTTTCATTTTTTCTCGGTTTTGGTGATGAATAAGCCGTAAAGTACGATGACGAGGAAGCAGATTAATGGCAAAATGAAGCTCAGATTCACTGAGGCAATACTCCCCAGTCCGCTGCCGTCGATGATACGAGCCTGCAGGGGAGGCAACACCGAGCCACCCAAGATGGCCATGATTAATCCTGCTGCACCCAGTTTGGCGTCGTCGCCTGTGTCAGTTAAGGCGATGCCGTAGATGGTCGGGAACATGAGGCTCATGCAAGCCGATACCGCCACGAGGCAATACATACCCGCGCGACCGTCGAGGAAGATGACGGCCAGCACCAGCACAGCTCCAGCGATGCCGAGATAGGTCAGCAGTTTGGAGGGACGGATGTATTTCAGCAGGAAGGTGCAGATGAAACGGCTGGCGCAGAAGATGGCCATGGCTACGATGTTGTAGCGTTGCGAGAGCACCTCTGCGGCTTGCTCCGTCATGCCTTCGTTCATGAAGACACGCGTGCCGTACTGGATGATGAAAGTCCAGCACATGATCTGCACGCCGACATAGAAGAACTGTGCCACCACGCCATAACGGTAGGGCTTGTTGCGCCACAAGCGTTTCACCGTGAGACCAAACTTTTGGTCGGTGCCTTCCTTGACCTTGTCTTGCTTTTTCACCAGCAGCAGGATGACGACAAAAAACACCACCAATACCGCTCCGATGATGACATAAGGCCGACTTAGCACGGCAAGGTCGGCGTTCTTTATGGTTTCAAACTCGTCATTGGGCAATAAGGCACGTTCCTCGGTGCTCATGGGGTTGAGTTTGGCTTGGATGAACTGCATTGCGACAAACATGCCCGCCAGCGAGCCGATTGGATTGAAAGCCTGGGCGAGGTTAAGACGACGCGTGGCGGTGTCTTTGCTGCCCATGGAGAGGATGTAGGGGTTGGCTGTGGTCTCAAGGAAGGAGAGGCCGCAGGTGAGCACGAAATAAGCGATGAGGAAGGGATAATAGCTACCTGTCGCCTTGGCGGGGATGAACATCAAGGCACCTAGTGCATAGAGGCCGAGACCCATCAGAAGACCTGCTTTGTAGGAGAACTTTCGCACAAACAAGGCGGCTGGCAGCGCCATACAGAAGTAGCCGCCATAGAAGGCCAACTGCACTAGGGCGCCGTCGGTGACGCTCATGCGGAAGATCTTGGAGAAGGCCTTCACCATGGGGTTGGTAATGTCGTTGGCGAAGCCCCATAGGGCGAAGCAACAGGTCACCAACACGAAGGCCAAGAAGTATTTCTTTTCTACTACTTTGTTCATGTTTTATCTTTAAGTACGGCCCTTCGACAGGCTCAGGGACCTTTTATTTTCTTCTGATTGTGAGAGAGATAGCTTCTGGATGTTGTTCACAGAATGTTTTGGTGTCCTTAACCACGCAGGCGAGATAGCCGCCTCCGCCGGCACCAGGCATCTTCCAGGCCAAGACATCTTCCATTGCCGAATACTTGTCGATGTAACTTTGCACCGAGCCTTGTATCATGGCGGGGAACATGGCGGTCTGGGCGTTGAAGGAGGCTTTGTATGCCGCTGCAAAAGCCGTTAAGTCCTTGTTCATGATGGCGTTCCAGCAGTCGTCGGCAGCCTGGGCCAAGGCCTTGACTTTAGGTTCCGTGATGTCCTTGCCTTCCACCACCGAGCAACCTGGACGACGCGGCTCCATGGGAATCATTACGAGATGGCTTTCGAGCCAGTCGAGGATAGCGTCGTCCTGACACGTCTCTATCTTGACGGGCCAATAGAGTTTGTCGTAATAGTGCCTCACCAAGCCGGGCATGCAGATGCCGATACTGTCCTGTGCCCCGCTGATGATGCCGTCGCTGCGCTCTGGGTCGTTCTCGAAGCAGAACACCAGCTTGGCGAGGGTCTCGGGATCCATGTCGGGCAGGTGCATGGGCCAGATGCGTTTGATCATGTTGCGCGTGGAGGTGGAGAGTCCGCAGCGTTCGCGCACCTCGAAGGAGGGTTCCAGCGAGATGGTGATGGCCCAACCTGGGGCGAAACATGAGACATAGGGTTGGTCTATCCAGGTGCCCGCAAGGTCGAGGCGGGTGGGAATCTCGCAGAGGTCGTGTTTCAGTGCTGTTGACGAACGGGCTTCCAAGCCTTCGGAGGGGACGCGTTGCAATACGATGTATTCGATGCCGCGTTCTTCACAGAAACGGCGTTTCTCTTCCGATGCGCCGTCTTCGTTGACCACGAAGATGTCGGGTTTCAGTCGGTCGACGGTGCCGATGAAATCCATCACGCCGTCGCCGTCGTTGATGAAGGCGTCTTTCACATAGCGGATGGCTTTCACCATGAAGAGGCGTTCCTTTTCGGGGTAGAGCGTCTTGTGGTTCTTGTAGTGCAGGATGGTCTCGTCGGAGCCGAGGCCGACATACAGGTCGCCATATTGCGCCGCTTGACGGAAGAACTCCACATGGCCGCTATGCAGTAGGTCATAGCAGCCCGAGACGAATACTTTTTTGGTCATTATATATGATTTTGCGGCAAAGATAATAAAAAATGGAGATTCCCTTCGGGAATAGAGAGTGAGTTGTTTTACTTGGCGGCGGCATTGGACGTCAACGTATAGTGGAATCCACAAGCCGCCGCATAAAACGACCGCGCTTCTCTCCATTCCCCGCAGGGGAATCTATACCACTTCAACTTCGGCCAAAGCCGCCACGAAATACCAACGACTGTTGCTCTCGCAGTAACACTTGTAACGCGTGCGCTGCTTCTCCCCTTTTTGGAAGACGAGGCCGTTTTTCAGCATGAAACGGGCACCATCGGGCAGGCTCTCCACCGTGGTTGCATGGGTCGGATTCTTGTCGTATTGGTGTAGCACACGTTGGAGGTTTTGGTCGGCACTGCTGCTGGCTTTGATATGGTGGAGGTGCTTTTGCAGGGCTTTGAGGACATCGTCGGGGAAGATGATCTCGGTCAGGAATGGCTGTAACAATGTGGAAAAACAGGTTTGCCATTCGTGTCCGTGAGGTGGAACGTTTCTTGAGCCATATTGTTGATACACGTCATAATGCGCCACCTCATGAACGTAGGTGATGAGCATCTGGTAAGGGTTGAGATCCAGGTTGAGGGTGATGGAGCAGATGCTTTTTGGGGCGCGTGGGGGACGGAAGTCACCGAGCTTGGAGCTGCGTGGGCGTTTGAAATGAAGCTTGAACCTGCGTTGTTCATACATGGCGCCTACCCTGGGCACGGCAGCCTCGGGGAAATAGCGCTGCAGCAATGCAAGTTCTTCAGCCTTCATCGTGTTGAAAGAGTTCGTTTTCTATAGCTTCTTGAGGCGCATAGCTCCACTTGGTGCAGGTGTTGCAGTTGCGTGGTGTGCGGCGACGGCCTGGCACCTCCTTGCTCTTGCAGGACGACACGAGGATCGTGGTAAGTATTAATGCGAGGATTAGGATAATCTTTTTCATTGCGATAACCAATTTGCCGGGTTCTGTCGGTTTTGTTCTTTCAAGAGTTCGAAGTGCAGCTCGGTCTTGCCTTCGGTTTTGTTGGTGTGGACGGTGCCTAGGTTTTGTTTGGTCTTCACCTTGTCGCCACGCTTCACTGTGACGTTCTCAAGGTTGGAATACACCGTGAAGTACTCGCCGTGGCGCAGGATGACCACCGTGTTGGACCCTGTCAGTTTGGTGACGCTGGCCACTTCGCCTTCGAAGACGGCACGGGCCTTGGCACCGTCGGTGGTGGCGATGTCGATGCCGTTGTTGGTGACGGTGACTTTATCTGACACCACAGAGGCGTGTTTGCCGTAGGACGACGAGATGACGCCGCGTTCCACGGGCCAGGGCAGCTTGCCTTTGTTGTTGACGAAATTGGTCGACAGGGTCTTCTCGGCGGGTGTCAGCGCCATGCCTTTCTCCTTGGGTGCCGGTGTGGTGGTCTTGCCTTTGTCGGCATTCTTCTTGGCCTCCTCTTTGCGTCTTCGCTCTGCTTCTTCGTTGGCCTTACGAATCTCCTCGGCGATGATGTCGTCGATGGCTTTTTGCAGTTTCTGGGCCTGCTGCTGCTTGTTTTTGATGTCTTGCTGGATGCTGCCCTCTTTTTTCTTGAGGTTGGCCACCTGTTTGTTGAGGTCATCCTTCTCGGTCTTCAGCGCCGCTTGTTGTTCCTTCTCGTCTTTCAATAAGGCGGTCTGTTCTTCTCGCGCCTGTCGGCTGGCTTCCACTGCGGTGCTGATTTGCTGTTGTGTCGCGCTGATTTGGTCTATCTTCACTTTGCGAGCGTCGCTGAACTCGCGGATATAACGCAGGCGGCTGAAGGCCTGGTTGAAGTCCTTGGCGGCGAAGATGAAGCCGAGTCGGTCGTAATGGCTGCGGTTCCTGTTGGCGAAGACGATCATCTGGGCGTATTCTTTTTGCAGCTTGCTGAGGTCTGAGTTAAGGGCTTTGATGTTGTTTTGTCCGGTGTTGATTTCCTCGTCGAGGACGGCGATTTGTTCGTTATAGGCGGTGATGAGCTTCTCGCGTTGCTTGATTTTCTTGTCCAAGAGGTTGACCTCGTTGAGGGTCATCTCCTTGTCTTTGGTGGTCTTTTTGAGCAGCTGGTTAGCGGTCGAGATCTCCTTCTGCAAGGCGTTGATTTCGCTTTGCAGCTGTTGTTTCGACTTACCTTTGGTCTTTTGGGCGTAGGCCGGATTGAATGAGAACAAGAGTATAAAGAAACAAAGGACTGCGAGACTACGAAACTGCGTGACTACGGGGCGTTTTGCAGTCCCGAAGTCCCGAAGTCCCGAAGTCCCGAAGTCGACGCGTCTCGTGTTGTTTTCTATTCTCATGGCTTTTTGGGTATACGCACGCGCTCCATCTTATTGGTGATCTTCAGCGGGAAGTCGGTGGCCTCGTTTAACTTGATTTCGTTGTATTGTATCTTGGCGCTCATGTTGCCCATGACGAAGGTCTTGAGCTGCACCGTCTGATTCTCAACGGGCGGAATGCCTTCGTTATTGTCCAAGAGCAAAGTTTGTATCAGTGGGAGGCTGAGGGGCATGCCGAGTTGTGCGGAGAGGGAGTCAAGGGGTTCGGCCAGGTAGGTCCTCTCGATGCGGTTGACGACCCATACTGAGTCGTTGCTGACTTTGGCGCGTACCACTTCAATGCCTATGGTGGCGGTGATGCTGACCCACACAAGGCTGTCGTTGCGCATGCGGAGCTGTCCTTTGAGGTCGTTGAACTCCATGCCGTTGCCTTGGGCCTGGATGTTGAGGTTGGAGGTCATCCATTCGAAGGCTTGTGGCGGTGTAGGTGCGACGGTCTTCTTTCGCGAGGCGCAGGAGGTGGCGGCCAGCAGCAACACCAAGGACACTATGGTTATTCGGGTTTTCACGCAGGTTTTACTCTCAATTATTGTTCCAAATTATTGGGGCAAAGTTTGCAGTTTTATTTTTGGATCTCGTTTTTATGGTTTAGGGTTCATAATGCAAAGTCCATTGATTTTCTTCTAATTGCGACAAAGTCGTTTCCCATTCCTTTCTTATGGGGAACAGTTGCTCGAATTCTTCACACGACATGGTATCGATGTCTTCAAGATAAAAGACTCCAATATACAATGTTTCGGCTGGATGTTGGGTCATCAACT
>JAEEGL012249581.1_pt1 | contig 19693 bp, 14 predicted proteins | sample 9134231 | NCBI WGS metagenome assembly JAEEGL01 (sample SAMN16246548, study PRJNA631951) | gut metagenome | biome: gut microbiome; feature: rumen; material: fiber-attached | host: Bos | place: Iran: Karaj | collected 2018-10 | reverse complement strand
TTTACACTAAAAGAATAATGTGATATTAATAATTATGATGATGTGCCTATTGGCTAGCAAACTGATTCGCTCAGATTGACATCATCTTTTTATTTACAATAACATTATTGTGTGGTAGTATAATTTCGATGAGGTGTCTATGTGACGATTAACTGCTTGTTCGGTTTGACTTCATCTTTTTTTATTTTTACTTTACATAAAAATTTATTTATGGTAAAAATACTTATGATGATGTTGTCTTTATTAAAGACTTCCAAACTGATTCGCTCAGATTGACATCATCTTTTTTATTTACAACAACATTACTATGTGATAACATTGTTTCGATGAAGTGTCCACAGAGACAATTAACTGCTTGTTCGGTTTGACTTCATCTTTTTTTATTTTCATATCATTTTTATTATAAATAATAATAAAATACTTTATAATATACAATAAGGGAGTTTAGTAGTAGATGTTGTTAAATTACATAGCAGAATATAGTATTCTATTATTTGAGCTAACAGGTGTATTTATTTTATCATTCATAAGTGTACATATCTCAAGAAAAGCCGCATGGCTTTCAAGAGTATCTATCACTCTAATATTTTTAGAGACAGTAGTAACATTCATAGAGGATCAAGTACTTAAACCACTTGATACATATACTGTATGGAGGCCAATACTTACTGGTCTTAAATATAGTATATATCCATCTATTCTTGTGACTATGATGGATATAACCGCACCATTCAAGAAAAATAAAATAGTTAAGAACTTCTTACTCGGTCTTCCTTTTGCGATATGTGCCCCTATATTTATGACTACACAGTGGACACATATAGTCTGCTACTACAATGAGAATAATAATTATTTTAGAGGCCCACTATTCTATCTTCCATATTTAGTATTTACTTTATATCTCTTTATATTTATTATTCAAAATATTATTACTCTTAAGAGATATTCTAACTTTAATAGATTCTTCTTACTATTTATTCTATTTGGAGTTGCCGCATCTGTGGCTACTAGAATCATAGCGAATCAATCAGGCGACTATACACATCTATTTGGTGCAGGTATGGTTTTATATTATATTCTCACATATATTAATAAAGCTACTATAGATCCTCTCACAGGAATATATAATAGACCAAGCTACTATAAAGCTTTAAGAGGTGATACAGAACGTATCACCGCTATAGTCTCTATAGATATGAATAGACTTAAATATGTGAATGATAATTATGGTCATAGTAAAGGTGATGAAGCTTTAAAAGTAGTATCTAAAGTAATCTTAGAGAATATGGGGAGTGAAGGTAAAGTATATAGAATAGGTGGAGATGAATTCATAATCCTCTATCAACTAGTAAATGAAACCATAGTTAAATCAAGAATAGGCCTCATGAAAACAGAACTCTCAAGAACTGAATACAGCTGTTCATTCGGTTATGCGATGAATGATCATAAAACAAATATAGAAGACTTAATCATCAAAGCAGATGAAAACATGTATAAAGATAAAGAAGCAGTTAAAAGAGTTGAATAAAAGCAAAATAAAGGCGCTCATTACGAGCGTCTTTTATAACGTTTTAATGCTAAATATCTTCTTGAATCTTTGAATCTAAAATACTTTTAACTTCATCATTATTGTCTATTGTAGATTTTAAAAACTTAGGTAAATTATCACCGATTATTTCTTTGATTTTAGAATCTTTATAGAAATCTACAATAACATTTTTAGTAATTTCAATATATTCTTCAAGGCTGTCCTTGTTTGAAACTATTTCGTCACACTTATTAATGAATGTATCACTATTTATTTTTATATTCCCATCAAATTCTTTTGCTAATATAATCTTAAAGAATATGCTTGATATAAATAGCAATGAAGCTGCCCACTTATCTTTTGTTATTTTCTTTTCATTATAATTGCATATATTTTTCAAATAATAAAATACTCCATATGGAATAATATAGTACCTTGGATCCTCTGGTGTGTTCTTGTCAAATATCTTATCATAGTTAGCTCCGCCTGGCATATATTCTCCAACATTCTTTGCTTTTGCAGGGATTTGATGAATGCAAGCAATATATAATTGAACAACATCTTTTGCGCCAAAAGAATTCTTCTTTTTAAAATTATTATCAAACAAATATTGATATTTCGCATCACCCCTAAAATTAGTTTTTGAATATCTTTTTGCATTACTTTGAATCTCATAATCATAGCCAATATTTTCGAAATTATTTTGTAAAATTCTATGAAAATCTTTTAACGCAAAGAAATCTTTTCCTGATACAGGTGTTTGACTATTAGTATACTTAGTTATATCTCTTCGTTTTTCTTCTTTTGGGTCTTTTATAATCTTTATTAAAATTGTTCCGTCCAATTCATCTTTTCCTTCTTGGCTTAAAACTTCATATTGATTATAAATCGTAGTGGCTGTTTGACACCCATTTACAATTTGAGGAGCAGTAATTTCATATATTGTTTTATAGTTATCAACTGCTTTGAATACCTTATAATCTTTGCACACAATTGTAATACCGTTATTAAAGAACCAGAAATTTTTTGGTTTCTTCTCAAAAGTTTCAATCATTCCTTTGTTTATTTTATTAAGGCCTTTATAGTTTCTAACATTTGAAAAGAAAATGTAATTTCTATGCTCTTTGACCATGAGAGCTAAACATTTAATTGATACCTCTGCGACAATAGTGTTTTTATCTCTATTTTCAAAAGAACGTTCTAAAAGTAAATTTGTTTTAGATTTTTTCACTTCGTCAGGTAATTCTAAAAGAATTCCTGTTCTAACACTCTGGTATCTATCAATACCGACAATATTTAAACTTACTTCTTTTTTAATAACCTGTGATAATTTAGTAAAATCCTCAGTTAAAACTTGATATTCATGATTTTCCCATTCAACTGACAAATCACAATTAGTCACATAATAAACTTTTATTTGGTTTATATCATCGTCATGTAAAGCATTCCAAACCGAAATTAATCTATCAGATATATTCTTTGCGTTTTCATACGCTAAAAATGTTTCCATTTGTTTAATAAAAGATAAGACTAAATCATATTTATGAGTATTTCTATATTTAGCTTGAATAATATATAGTGTATCAGCATCCTTAAAAACACTGTCAATTCCACTATCGTTTGCACCATCACAATTCAATACTCCGCCATCTAGGTCATTGTTATCGATCTCATCTTCTGTTCTATTGAAAAGGCGTAACAAAGACCATCTTAAAAATTGTCTACCTTGTTCTACGGACGATACATTGTCTTGACTTCCGAAATATTCTTTTAAATCTTCTTCGTAATTATATCTCACTTTTTACCTCCTAATTAGTTTTACGTAATTAAATGTCTTTATTCTTCAAGTATTATTTTATTATAATATCTTGTTCTACGCAAAGCATTTTCAAAACTTGTTTTGGTTATTTTTAGTTTTCCGTTTACCAATGCTTCTGTAACTTTTGGATATTCTCCTGGGTTATTTTTCATTTCTGCCACAAAACTAGATGTATCTCCCATTCCAGTCGTTTTATGAGGCATCGGACCAACAATAATATCAGAATAGCTAGATGAATTCTTAAAGTTTGAAACATCATATCTTTTCAATTCATCATAGTCGCTTTTAAATTCTATATTTTCTTTTGAAATTCCAAGTTTCTTCGCAGTTAAATAATAGTCTGAAACATTGCCCGATAGATTTCCAAAAACCATTATTTTTGATCTATTTTTTTCTACAGGCATCCACTCTTCTTCATAAACAACGCAGTACTTTTCCATAAACTCTTCTATTTTATTTTCTTCTTGAGCTCTATAGAATTCAGCGTCTAATACAGCATGAGCCTTTGCTTTAATTTCTGCTATTTCTCTTAAAGTATATTCCACTTTTATTCCTCAACTTGATCTTCAAAAATATTAGCTAAAGACTTTTCCATTTTTTCAATTTCTAATTTATACCCCATAATAGTGGTCAGCTTATCATTATAGAGCTTTGCCATACTTTTTTGTTTTTTAATATCAACCATTGGAATTAAAATTCCAGAAATATCTTTTGAATTAATTGTTATAATAATGGTCCCTTTTTGAATAGATTTTAATGTCTTAATTCCTTTTTCTGAGTCTAAGAACATTTTTAAATAAGTTGGATTAAGTTTTTCTTGGTTTGGTCTAACAATAATCATTCCACCAGTAACTAGAATCTTTTCTTTTGGTTCAATGTCAACAACAACAGTTTTAACTTTTGATGATTTGCTTGTTACAACGACATCACCTTTATGTACTGCATATTTATCAAACTTAACATCATTATAGTAAATTGATTGTAGCTTTTTCCAGTCGACCATTCCATTTTCGATATCACTAGATGTTAAAACTCTGTAACCGGTTGGTTCATATGCAAATTTATCTTCAAAATTTTTCAATGTATACTGAGAACCAGTAAATACCTCCGCTAGTTCTGATAATACAACACCATTTTTAACCTCAATCTCACCAAGTTCAAGATTCGAAGGAAGAATGTTGTTAGAGTTGATAAGATCTTCTATCGTTTTTATAGTACATTTTTCTGATATATATTCATTATAAATTCTATCAGCATCAAATACCTTTTTATGGCTTATCGCATTTGTTAAATTGAAATCAGATGCATTTAATATTCTAATATTATCGTTATTACAACTTAGAATTAACATTACCAACTTAGATGAAGTTCCTTCACAAGCTCCTTGTGGGAGTTCAATAATGCCTTCAAGTCGTCTATTTTCAATTAAAAGATTTCTATATGCAACATCTTCTTTGTTATATAGCGCTCTAGCAGAAACGATTGCAATCATTTTACAATATCTATGTTGAGCTAACACATTATCAATAAAAATCCATTCTGCAGAATTTCTACCAGTAAATCTTATGTTCTCGTATAATTTACTTGGGATGTTATTTTCTTTTATTGAAAACATTAATCCAATTGGTGGGAACACATATGCGTGTGTGATTGGAAAACCAAAATTATCAGTCATTGAATTTAGCGCTTTAATGCTAGGTAAATAGTCTAAACCATTTAGTCTAGTAATTACTTTAAGGATTATGTTTGTTATATTAACATTTTGATAATTTATGTCGGTGCCAAATAAATCTTTATAGATGAAATTATTATTTTTAGAATAATTAATTGCTTCTAAAAGGAAATCACCTCTTCCCACGCATGTATCACATAATATAGAACCATCCAGTGAATCGCCAAACATTTTTAAAGACAAATTGCATAATTCTTTTGAAGAAGAATCATCAAATCTGTGGCATCTATAACTCAATGCTAATTCTATCAAATCTTTAATGTCTGAAACAGCCAAACCATCAATCAATTCCCTAAACTCACTTAACATTTCTTTATTAAATGGTTCTAGCATCATTTTAGCAACATTAACATAATTATCGTTATTTTGGTCTTCGAACAATAATATGTATATATTACCAAATACAAATTCTAAACGTTCACTCGGAGAAACGTTCTTCCTAATAAAATCCTCAATTCTTAAAATGTTTTCTCTTCTTTCCACTTTGTTGCCTCCTAAAATCAATCATTTACATTTTAAGTTTACCGCAACGTAAAAATTATGTCAACAAAAATTTTAAGTTTTTATAAACGTATTTTTATAATTATTACCTTTTAATAACTAATTAACTCCCAAATTACTAAGAAGCTTTCTTCCTTTAAATTCTATATTTTATTCTATTGCTGTATTATTTGAAATTTATTTTCAAAAAAACTCTTATCTTCTATTCTATCAGTATTCAATGCGCCTACAAGTTTTTTCACTCAATTTGTAGCCATTTGCATATTTCATATAAAAAAGTGAACCTCGAAAATTATAAGTTCAATCTTTTCAGTTCACTTTAATTAAATTATTTTAAAACATTATATATTTATGAATTGACATAAACATAGGATTGAGGAGCGTTTTTTAATCCAAAGTCAATTAAATCTTTTGGTTGGTCATACACCTTTACTTTGCCCAGTTTATATGCAAATGCAACATCACGACCTTCAAAATATGAATCATAAAATTCCTTAGAGATGCCAGAATATTTATTTGTTTCTTGCCACAATTCTTTTGGAGGCATCATCAACACCTCTTCTATTTCAGCTTCAGCAACTATTTTTTTAACTGGCAATGTTTCATATATAATCAGTCTTTGTACGTCGCCTTTTGCTGCCTTTGTTCTATATTCGTATTTTTTTGTGCCGTTAATTATATTTTTCACGTGTTCAGGATTAATAGAAATCACTATATTTTTTTTCATACATTTACTCCTTTCCGAGTTCTTTTAACTTATTAAAAGATTGCTCACTAATAAAAGTATTAACTCTTGGACCAGGTCCTTGTTCTTCAATTATACCATTTTCATACAAGTCTTTTAAATTAACTTTATTATCAAATCCGTATAAAAATAAAACTTTTATAATTGTTCTAAAGGTCCCACCTTTATAAAAACTTCTCAATTCATTTTCACTAAAAACCGATTTGTTTTTGCATTCATTAATAAATGAATCTTCGTTTTCAGGATATTTAATTTCTTGTAAAACACCAATCCCCGAAACAACAGAGGTATATGTTTTATAATAATCCCCCATTCTGTATATGCATACCAAGTCCCCAGGCTTGGCTTTTACATTTTTCCAACCACAAACATATATTTTTTCAATTGCATAGCGACACGCTTCTTCATCATATATTTTCATTCTTTCGTTCTTCAAATAAAGATCTGGAAACAATTTAGTGTGATATTGAGAAACAATAGGCAAAAACATATATTGTTTGTTATCCATTAATAAAGGATAATTATATTTTGGGTCTTTGTTATAATCATATTCTCTCATTTTTTTAACAAGAACCACTTCACCATTTTCTTTATTATATGCTCTTTTAACAAAACCCCATTGTTCCATCATAGATTTTAAATATGCAACTTCCTGCCTTTTGTTTTCAAAAAGTGTTACATAAACTTCATCGACATTTCTTTTTATAGCATTGTCAAAAATAATCTTCAAAAATCTTTCTCCCAATCTTAATCCTGATTGAGAAATTTTAAACGTCCCGACTTTCAGCCTCTTTGCAGGAAGAAATTGAGGAACAAAATTTGAATAATCTTCGTTATCATATTCAGTTTTTAAATATAAAAATCCTTGTAATTCTGTTTTATTTTTAAACACATATGCGTCTTCATTACTTTTTCTTCTTAACCAATTATTAAATTTTGCTCCTTTATAGTCTTCTCTAAGTGTATCAAAAAATTTATCATTTATATCTAATGTTCCAATTGGAACAAGATCAATTGAAAGTACATCATACTCAATTAATTTAGGATTTTCTTCTTCTACTTTTCTTAAATAACTGTTTGGTGTGAAAACACTATCTTCTAAATATAAAAGCGATGCTTTTTTTAGAATATTGTGGTCGGAGGTAATTAAATAGTCGACACAACCATTATATACTTGTCTTAATATTTCATTATCATTTTGACTATTTTCATCCTGAGAAAACAAGGAACACACTCTTTCAAACTCGACTGATGTTTCATTTGATGAATATAGTTTTTGATATGCATTTAATTTCGTTAGAATATTATCTCTAATAGTTGTGTTTCCGTACTTACTTATTTCATCGACTGTTTTTTCATGATAAAATTTAATCCCGTTTTGCTTGTCAATCGCTGCATATACAAGTGCAACTTCGGATGAGACATTATTTGAACTTTCTCTTTCAATAATTGTATTAGTATCAAATAAATAGCGAGCTTTGTTTAAAGTCTTTTTATAAATTCGAATTTTATAAACATTAATGCCGTATTTATCCACCTCTTGTTTAGGATAAAACCTATGACATTCCTTCATCACATCGTTATAGGAATCAAATAATCCCTTAAAATCGTTTTTCCAGTTGTTTTTTAATGCACTATCCCAATTAGCATAATTGGTTATTGAATCAACAACAACTTTCACATAATTTTCTGGATTTTGGTTTGAAACCAAAACTAATATATCACCTACACGAATGTCAGAGTATTTTGGATCTGCCAGCCTATACTCGTTTGTTTTAATACCTTCACGAATTAAAGAGATAAAATGATCTCTAATTTTCAGCTTAATTAATTTCATACTTTACCCCCCCATTCGCTTAGGCAACTCTTAATCCTTGTATCGCTTTATCAACAAAAACAGACATTAACAAATTTGTCTTAAGTTGAAACAATTCCTTATCATAACAATTGGGTAAATCAGCATCTAATGAGTCTGAAACAACTCTTTTAAGGTTTAAAGTAGTATTATCATCTTTATACCAATCTACAACCAACAAGGTATCTCTATTTTCAACCAATTTTTTATATAAATTTTTAGCGGCTAACTTTACTTTTTGGGTTTCGTCCTTATTTAACTTTCTATTCTCATCAAGAAGCAAATCATAAATCTCTAGTTCATCTTCTGTTAAGCCCTCAACAATGTATCTGTTTTGTTCTTCCTTTAATTCTTCAAGCAATTTTTCCAATTCTTCAAAATAATATTCAGCTTCATTGGTTCCGCTATTATATCTATCAATAATTATTTGATAACGTTCTGAAAATTTTCTTCTAGTTCTATTTCTATTAAGCATCTGTTCTAGAAGAACCTCAATATATTTTTTCAAATCCTCAATTTGAATTGCTTTATATTTTGCTTGTCTAAATTCTTGTTTTAATTCTTCAAAATTAATATTTGATAGGTCAATTACCTTTTCGCCATTAATAATAATATCTGTTTTGCATTCTTCGCTTTCAGATGCAGTAACCGAAGAATCTAACACTTTAGAAAGTTGTTGTCTAGCTTTTTTAATCTTATTATCATCAACTGAATTAGTAAACAAACCGTTCAAGTAGATTAAGGAAGAGAATTTTGTGTTCTTCCATTGATATTCAAATATTTCAGGTTTTGAAGCTTGATATATATTAAACATCAAATTAGTAATAACTTTAAATTTATCACTTACATCTTTATTTAAAATCAAATCATTATATATTTCTCTTAAAGATTCTAATCTAACTTCTGTGTCATTTTCTGAAATCAAATCATCTAAATTATAATTTTGTTCTCTTAATAGACTATCAGCTTCACCAATTGTTGCATCAAGATATCCAATAAGTTCCTCCATATTTTTAACTGGAAGATCTTCTCCACCATCTCCTTGAGCATAATCACCCAATGCCTTTTTCATATAAGAGAAAATATTAATATAATCAATGATCAATCCGCATTCTTTTCCTGGGTATACTCTGTTTGCTCTTGCAATTGCTTGCATTAAGCTATGGGATTTCATAGGTTTATCTAGATAAATAGTAGATAAGTTTTGAACGTCAAAACCAGTAAGCCACATGGCACAAACAAATACAAGCGAAAATGGATTATCAGGATCCTTAAATCTATCTTCTATATCATATCCATTTTCATCAACTCTAAGCATTTCGTCACGATGTTTTTGTATATTTAATCCTTTTTCATGAAATACTTCATCATCTCCGCTGTCAGAAATAACAACTGCCATTTTAACTTTATTCATGTAATTTAAAATACCAGTTAATTTATTGACTTCTTCCTCAGATTTTGAAGCATTTCTTTCAGCTATAACTTTACGTTTTTCTTCTTCCCAAGAGTCTTGAACTAAATCATACATTTTGACCGCTGTATATTTATCTACACATACAACCATTCCCTTACCTAAATAACCACGTCTTGGAAAATGGTGTGCAATATCAGCGGCTATTTTTTTAAGTCTATCTTCTCTTTTAATAACTTCTATTATTCTTGAATGTGAATTTTCAACAAGAATAGATTCTTTTTCATTCAAAGAATTTTCCTCAATTATTTGTACCACATCATCATCTAAGAAATTATTAGTTAATCCAACTTCTGGAACTCTTCTTGAATAATATAGTGGTACAGTTGCACCATCATCAACAGATTGTTTGAAATCATATATTGAAACATAGTTCCCAAACCATTGATTTGTTAATCTCTTGGTACCTAATAATGGAGTTCCTGTAAATGCTACAAAACTTGCTTTAGGAAGGGCGTTACGCATATTTTCAGCTAAATCAGCATATTCAGTTCTGTGTGCTTCATCAACAAGCACTATTACATCATCTCTATCTGTAAGTTTTGGATACACTTTTTCATCACTCTTTTTGTCTAATCTAAACTTATGAATAAGAGTGAAAATAAAAGGTTTATTAGATGTTAGATATTTTCTTAATGCTTGTGAGTTTGCTGGTTTGCACTCATCCTTACTTCCAACAACCTCACATCTTACAAATGTTTTATGTATTTGTGCATCTAAATCATCTCTATCTGTAATTATTAGAAAAGTAAAATTGCCTGGAATTTTCCTATTAACTTTTCTTGCAAAGAAAACCATTGAGTAGGATTTTCCAGAACCTTGTGTATGCCAAAAAACACCTAATTTACCATTAAGTTCTTTTCTATTATTAACCGATTGCATTAAATTATTAACACCAATGTATTGATGGTTTTTAGCAATAATTTTAGATAAACTCTTACCGTTATCAAACATTATAAAGTTTTCAATATAATCGATTAGTCTATCTTTTCTAAGCAAACCTCTTACAAAATAATAAACAGATGTACCTTCACTATATATCTTCTTTCTATCTACTTTTTCTTCTTCGTTATCAACTTTTAACCACTCAAAGAAGAAATCATATTTTGCATTAAAAGCGCCAAGTCTTGTTTCAAGGCCATTTGATAATACACATATTTGATTTAAAGCAAATAAATTTGGGATATCTTTTTTATAATTAGTTAAATTATCAGTATATGCTTCTTCCACCTTTCTTGTGGAATTCTTAAGTTCAATAAAAACAAATGGCATACCATTAACAAAGATTAATACATCTGGTCGTCTCCATTTGTATCTGCCTTTTATCCACATTTGTGAAACAGCTGTAAATGTATTATTTGTTGGATTATCAAAATCCACTAATTTAACAAATAAGAAATCATCAGCACCACTTTCATTAGAAAAATCAATTTTAACTCCATTTCTTATGTTTTTATATAAAACATAGTTGGTTTGTTCTAAATCTTTTTCTGTGTAGTCGGCTAATAATAAATTATAAACTTCTTTTAAGTATTCTTCTTTTACATTTGGGTTTAGTCTTTTTAAAGATTTCCATAATACTTCAGGCAAAACACATTCCTTTTTATCCTTTCTGCCAGTTCCGTCAGGTAAAATGTCCATTTTTTCAGGAGATGGATCTAGTCTTAAAATATCATATTCAAAATGTTCTTTTTCAAGTATTTTAAGAATACTTTGTTCTATATCATCTTCGGATATAAATGCTTTAGGCATATCAGATTACCTCCTTTCCCTCCATAGAAAGCTTACCACTCATAAGTCGTGGCAATAATGAATCACGTTGTTTTATTAATAACGCATTTTTATCGTTTATAATTTTAATTTCTTCATAAATAGGTTTTACTTTATCAACATATTTTTTTATCCATTCATTTGTTGGAATAATTGTTGAAAGTCTATTTATATTTTTTGCATATACATGTGGTTGAGCACTACCTACTTGCATATTACTTATTACAGGCTGTAAAAATTTTAATGCATTGTAAACAAACCATAAATTTTCATCATTTTGATAATATGAGCAATCTGCTGCCCAGATATCTTCTAAATGATATGCTAAATGGCCAGCATTAGCTCCACTTGCACTAATTGTTAAATTATATCCATTAACATTTGATTGATTGTGGTATCCAGATGGCTCTAATCCGGCAGCAATAACTGGAATCTCACCTTCTATCATTTCAGATGAAGTTATATTTCTGCCACGTTTAAACTCTGCAATACTAACTAATTCATTATAATTCCAGTTCACTGGAATATTATGTCCATCTTCTCTATCACCAAAGCACCAGCCTCTTGCTGATTGTTTTTTTAAATCAACCTTCTTATAACCCGGGAATCTAAATCTGATAAACCATTCTTTATATAGTTCCTCAGCCATCGATTCAAGTAATTGAATTCGTTTATTATTGTTTTCAATAAGTTGGTCATAATTATTAAGAACAGCAGCAATTTGTTTTTGATGAATAATATCTAATTCAGGTATATATGTCTTTTTTAATAATTTAAAATGTCTTTGATAAAATCCTGTAGGATAATAACAGTTTTTAAGCGAATAAAACAAATACTTAGAATCAATTGTCTTATCATCTGCTTTGATTATTTTTATTCCATCAGCACCTTGAGCAAAAGAAAAATCAATATATTTAAATATTTCAGTATGGTCGCCAAAGATAATAAATGGCCCGTTTGTCAATTTTTTATCAACTAAATCGGTATAACCAATTATGAACTCCTGGTCTTGCGATATGACTGCTATTTTACCATTATCATTAATATCATCATTTTGAAGTTTAATCGAAGGTGTAATTGTTATAATACGTCTATCTTTTAAAAGTTGATTAACTCTTACATATTGAAATCCCATACTAATCGCCAAACAATTCCTTTAAATTTTTAGAAATAGCAGTTTCTAAATCTTTTGCTGTACCACTAAGCTTTTCATACTCATCATTTAGTGACTTCATATGTTCTTTGAATTCTTCTTCAGTCATGCCATCATCTTCAATAACAACACCAACATAACGACCTGCATTTAAAGACCAATCTTGATCAGCAATTGAATCTTCAATTATTTCTTTAACATTACCTTCATCATCTAATACTTCACCAATTTCAGCCACCTTACAAAGACCTATAACATCCTGATATTTATGTTCTGGAAACCTTTCTAAAAGCCAGTTTATTTGAGATTCAAAATATTCTTTACTTTCACCAACGGCTTTATTTTTATATTCATTCAGTAAATCATCAAATGCTTTAGTATCACCATCATATAATCTTGTGATAATTCCTAAATTTTTAATTTGTTCATCTGAAAATTTTCTATGAGCTCTATCTATTTGAGTAAATATATTTCTTGCATCAATAAATAAGATTTCATTCTTTTGTTTTTTTGGTTTGTTCTTATCAAAGAACCATAAAGTTGCAGGAAGAGTAACCGATGTAAACATATTTGATGGAAGAGTAACCATTTGTTTAATAATTCCAGATTTAATCATATTTTGTCTAATCGTTAAATCATTACTTCCAGCATCAGAAGCACTATTAGCCATAACTAAAGCAGCTCTTCCTTTATCATTTAATGCGGTAGCAAAATAACTAATCCAAAGATAGTTAGCATTAGATACTGTTTCTTTTGCATCCTTGCCCTTACCTTTAGTACCTTTTGACATTCCGTATTCATTAAATCTTTTGTCATCTTTTACTCTATCATAAAGTACTTCATCAACATTAAACGGAGGATTAGCCATAACATAATCGAACTCACCTACTGCATTATATGGATCACTATAGAATGAATTAGCTTCTGTTATATCTCCTCTAACATTATTAAGTAGTAAATTCATTTTAGCTAATTTAACTGTATCTGGTTCTTTTTCAACACCATAACATCTAAATTTCATTCGGTCAGCATCTTGATTATGTCTATGCATATATCTAGCTGCTTGAACAAACATACCACCAGAACCACACGCAGGATCTAAGAACTTTTTTTCTCCGGCTTCAGGTTTAATTACTTCAACCATGTATCTAACAACAGTAGCTGGAGTATAGAATGTTCCTCCGTCTTTGCCTTCACTTAGCGCAAACTCACCCAAAAAGAATTCATATATTTCACCAAATAAATCTATTTCAATATTTTCTGGAATATCTTTAAATATACCAACTACACGAGATAGTAATTCAGGTTCCTCTTCAGGTACCAATTGACCATATACTTCCTTCGGTAAAACACCTTGAAGTCTAGGATTTTCGTCCTCAATTGTTTGCATTGCTTCTTTTAACACAATAGCTTTAAGTTTAGTTTTAGGATAATTGTTTATTGATTCAAAGTAAGCACACTCATCCAAAGTATAATCCGCTTCTTTAACATAATGTTTAGGAAAATAAAAACCACATTTTTCAATGCATATTTCTTTATAAGAACGTTCAGCTCTAGTACCTTTCTTTGCATTGTATTCATTATCTATTTCGTCTTTATGTTGCTTAAATAAAATGTCTGCATAGCGCAAAAAAATTAAACCCAAAATAGGTTGACCGTATTTATTAGCCGCAATATGTGCTCCACTTCTTAATATATCGGCAGAGTGCCATAAATCATCTTTTAATTTTTTTAATTCTAAATCAGTCATTGTTAGCTCCTAAAATTGCCATAGTTCTTTATTATTCTATCATTATTTTTCTAATAAAAAAATAGTGCCCATTATACATTTTAAGTATAATGGACATATTTTTGATAAAATGAGATATTTTTTGGACACAAGTTGCTTAATCAAATAGCAAACTTAAGCTTTCTTCAATATCACATTAAGCCACCTTGTGTCGGCTCGATTTCTCATATCAGCTGAAATAATCATTTCTTCTATAGCAAATCCCGTGTCTTTCAAATACTGAGGGAAACTATTCTCATTTAAGTCTAAATAGTATCTTTCATCTCTAGTACCTTCAAAGTCTCCATATTTGAATGAAACATACATTATTCCATTTGTATGTAGAGCATTAGAGCATTTCTTAAGTACTTCATTTAATTCATTTGATGGTATATGGAGAAGTGACGCACATGCCCATATTCCATCAAATTTATCTTTAAAATCTAAGTCTTGTGCTTTGATATTAAATATATTATTTAAACCTAGTTTTTTTGCTTCTTCACAGAATTCTTTACTAGGATCAATTGAATATACATCTATGCCTAAGTTTTTAAAATATAAAGAATCTCTTCCAGAGCCAAAACCAATATCTAGTATTGTTTTTGGATTAGATAAATATTTAAAGAATAACTTATATTGTTCTGATAAATCGCAATTTAAAGTAGTTTTAATATAATCTTGTGCATTTAAAGAATAATAATCTTTCATATAATTCCTCACAACCTGCAATCAAAATAAAACTTATCAACATAGTTATTATTGATTGATTCTTGAATATCTAGTTTATATTTATCACTAACGTAATTTAAAAGATTAATATTTCTTTCTTTTAACCTTTTTATATCATCATCTGTTGGAATAGTATTTGATTTAGATGAATTATGGGATTTAGATGTTAGTACTAAATTCCATATATCATCAGAATACATAAAACTCCAAGGTATTACATGATCAACAGATATATCGCTTTCATCTATTTTATTACCTGAATAGAAATCAATTGCTATACCTTGATGTTCTTTAAGCAATTCATCTTTATATTTCTTAAGATTATTTCTTCTTATTTGACTATCTGATAAACCAAGTACTTTACTAGCTATTTTTGGTTGATAATTAAACTTTTCTAGAAGTTGTGTCCATTTATAGTTTAATAGTTTTGAAATAACAACACTATAGTCTTTTAATAATTGAGTATTCTCTAATTCAATCATTATATTGGATACATTGCGTTGGTATAAATAAACTTGAATAATGTCATTCCCTACATTTAAAAATCTCCAAGAAACATTTTCATGAAGTGTTTTAATTATTTTATTTAAATTTGTATTAAATAGATATATATTATTTGATTTAACATCTTCTTCATTATACCAAGCAGGAATCACACTATTCTTGTTTTGTTTCCAACTATCTATTAGTTCATTAACTAATTGGCAAATTACTGGTTCTTTATCTTTATATGGGGATTGTTTTAAATTGAAAAAGAATTGTTGGTTCCAATAGTATTTAATAATACATCTAGAAATATCTTCAAATGAAATTACTGCATATTCATTTTCAATAGAGTATGCATTATTAAATACACATTCAACAATTGCACGTCCCCATGCAAGTTTATATGTGTTATCATTGTTCATTTTTTCAATAATATCTAACCAATCGTTAATATATTTTGGAATCATATTCACTCCATTTTTCGAAAATAATTATTAAAATTAACAAATAATCATAAATGCTAAATAATTTTGAAACAATTACCTATCAATATAATAATACATCATTTGCGAATAATGTTTTAAAACATATTTAGTTCTATTTTTCAATTTCTAATTTATATTTTATATATTTAACTTCAGAAGAGTCGCTAAATGATATTTGGTAGAATGTATAGCCGTCATATTCAGTATAAATAGAAATGTTTTGTATTTTTAAGCCTTGGAAGTATAAAACCTTACTTCTTCCAACTGATATTTCGTTATTTGTAACAATTATCCCAAAAGATAATAAATTTAAATATGATGGATTTAATAATAATCCTCCGCAATAATAGTCACCATTTCTTTCTAAATAGCTTATTCTTTCGCCATTGAACAATTCTTTTGAAATAGACAAAAAACCATTGACATTCGTTTGAACATCGTTTAATAAATCTTCACCTTTACACATATAATATAATCCATTTTGTTTTCTATAAACTACATCACCGTTTGAATAATAAGAAATCTGCGTAACGCCACTTAATAGTGTTCTTTCTTTTGTTGTTACAACAAAGTATGTATTTCCTATTTTTGCAACCAATGAATTGTTATTAATCACATAAGCCTCTTGTGTAAAATAATCATATGAAAAAGAGTCTTTTATTGAAAGCTTAGAAGTAACAATCGAACACATTGTTATATCACTCTGTTCTCTTTTTTCATTATATTCTTTAAATGTAAAGTAAGAATATTGATATGAACCATCATTTTTGTTTTCGACATTATTGCATTCTAGAACATAATAACCAACATTATCATCAATAGATATTTTGCCGTTTTTTAAATCAACTTCTAAGCAACGAGTTTTATATGTTTTTTTACTTCCTTGTTGTATCACGCTTTCGCTATATTCTTCATTCACAAAGAAATACATCTTTTTTTCTGTTCTTAAATATTTATAATCTGATGCAAAACCAAGTGAAGAGAGGCAAAAACTATTTAGATACTTTTTATCGCTGTCATATATATAATAGTTTCTTTCATCATTATAATAATAGCCAAATATTTGTCCCTTTGAATCAAAAAGCGGTATTAAGTCATATTCTAAGTTTGAATGAGTTGAACCAGAAGAATTAGCTTGTTGATATTCTTCTTGAGTTATAGTTGAAACATTATATACATTATCAGACTTGATGCACTTTATATACAAGTAACTATTTGAATAACTAGTTGAAAGATAATATGAAATAGTAACATATATGTTTCCATTAACTATTTTTCTATTGCTAATATCTATATTAACGTAACTTGAGATCGGTAACTCATAAACTTTAGAACCATAAGAATTTCTTATTATCATAGTTTGATTATTTGAATAGATTATAAAAGGATAACTAGTATCATAATATACATTATTGTTCATTGTTAAACTTGATGTTTGAATCACGTTGTTTTCATCAATATAGTCGATATGTACCTGCTTCTTATAATTGTATAGCAAGTATTTTTTCTTTGAAGAATTATAAACAATCTCTAAATGAGAATCTAAACAATTTACAACATTTTTTATTTGTTTTTTTTCAAATTCAACACCAGACACAACAACGTTATTTACAGGAATATAATCTTGATTATTTGCAATAATTCTTAGTTGACTATAACTAATTGCTGTATTTAGATCAATTTCTTCGTTTTTTATTGATTCTTTTTTGCATGAAACAAGGAATAATGAACAAATAAATAATAATATTAATGAAATGACTTTTTTCATAAATTAATCCTCCTACTTAATATTTATAACACAAAAAGACAACGAATTGCTTCATTGTCTTTTTTCGCATACTAAAAACTAGTTACTTACTTTCTTTAAAACTTTCTTATAATCTGATCTTTTATAATTAATTAAAGACATTGGGGTGATTGAGATATATCCATTCTCTACTGCTGATACATCATATGTATCATCATTAGTGATATCGTTATGGATATAATGTATTTGAATCATCTCTGTCTTTTTATTGTAGTATTCTTTTGTGTAGTGAGTTTTTCTTATGAATAACTCAGTTATTTTAATACCTTTATATGTAGGATATTTTTCTATATCTGGGAGATTTACGTTTAAGTAATATTTCTTAGATAGTAAATCATTAGATAGAATATAGTCCATTATCTCTTTACCATATTTAGTAATAGATAATGGTGTATTAAATTTATTAGTACTAAATGCGATAGATTTAGTTCTAAATATTAGAGCTTGGAAACAGGCACTACATGTGCCACTATACATTGTGTCATTAGATAGATTATATCCCCAGTTTAATCCTGAGACTATAAGATCTATTTTCTTGTGTTTTAGGATGACTGAAGCTATTTGAACACAATCTACTGGAGAACCATCAATAATATAGTTATAGTCATCGATTCTTTCTATACCTACAGGATTTGATGTGTGGAGAGAGGCACCACAGCCACTCTGAGGGCTTTTTGGCGCAAATGTGTAAACTTCTCCATATTCTTTTAAAACTTCTTTTAAGGCAAGAATTCCGGCTGAATTAAAGCCATCATCGTTAGTTAATAATATATTCATATTATTGTGCGCCTCCTTTAACCATTTGAGAGAGACTGTCCATCGCATCACTCCTTCTTTTAAGTACTACTTTAGTATATGACATAAAGTCATGAGGACCACGATTAATAAAGATTATAAATACTAAAGATACGAGAGGTGTAATAGGCATAAAGACTTGCCACATAAAGTAGATAAAGTAAGTTATTATGAAGTTAATCGCAATAAAGGCGATTCCTCTCATAATAACTTGCCATCTTTTAACGGTTGAGCCATCTCTTGAATCAATTACTGCGAGTTTAAAGATTAAATAACCTAGTGTTTCTCCTTCTTTAGTAAATATAGGAATAATAATATAGAGTGATATTGTTGCTATAAGCATAATAATAAATATAGTATAAAGAACTATTCTATATGATTTATAAGATGCATTAATATATGTTTCATTAGAATTAAATAATTCTATAGCTTTAGTGTATTCATTATTATAGAATTCAAGTACATCTTTATGTGATGCATCTTCATTTAATATATACTTACCATCTTGATAGATAAAATAAGTTGATTCAGCCTTAGCTTCATTAAATGACTCAAGTCTATTTTCTTTTAAAGCTACTTGATCATTTGAATAGTAATAAGTAATATGACTATCATATTCTTTAACTAAGACAGAATAATCCTCTGAGTATCTATCAACTGATACATAAGAGTTTTCTTTATATTCAACATAAAGACCTGATTCTTTAGTGAGAATAAGTTGAGTATTAATTAAATCAAAATAACCAATTGATTTAAAGATAGTACTATATGAAAGAAAAGCTAAAGAAAATGAAAGAATAGCTAAAAAGACTAAGTCTAATAAACCCGCAAGTACGCGTGTTAAAAGATATGGCTTAGTCATTTTCTTTATCTTTTCTTTAGTTGCCTGTTTCTGTCTAATTTTTTCTGTTTCAAGAATATAGTCTTTTTCTTTTTTCATGCTTATACCAAAAATAGAGCCAGAAACTATTTTAGATAATTTCTGGCACTATAATATTATTTTGAATTAACTACTTTTACAGAGCCTAAACAAATTTGTTTCTTTGTTT
>JAEEGL016771351.1_pt1 | contig 19694 bp, 18 predicted proteins | sample 9134231 | NCBI WGS metagenome assembly JAEEGL01 (sample SAMN16246548, study PRJNA631951) | gut metagenome | biome: gut microbiome; feature: rumen; material: fiber-attached | host: Bos | place: Iran: Karaj | collected 2018-10 | reverse complement strand
GGGAATTGTGTAAATTTGTATTGTTATGCATATCATCCTATTATCCGGAGGTTCGGGCAAGCGGTTGTGGCCGTTGTCCAACGATGTTCGTTCGAAACAGTTTATCAAGATCTTCAAGGGTCCTGAGGGGACCGGGTATGAGTCCATGGTGCAGCGGGTGTACCGGCAGATCAAGCGGGTGGATCCGGATGCGACCGTGACCATCGCGACGAGCAAGTCGCAGGTTTCCGCGATCCATAACCAGCTGGGGGACGGCGTGGGCATCAGCGTGGAGCCTTGCCGGCGGGATACCTTCCCGGCGATCGCCCTGGCCACGGCCTACCTGCACGACGTGCAGGGCGTGGGCCGGGAGGAGCCGGTGGTGGTGTGTCCCGTGGATCCCTATGTCGAAGACAGTTATTATGCGGCCATCCGCCGCCTGAGCGAACAGGCGGAGCGGGGGACTGCGCGGCTGGTGCTGATGGGTATCGCCCCGGACAGCCCCAGCGACCGCTACGGGTACATCCTGCCGAAGACCCAGGAGGATGTGTCGATGGTGGAGAGCTTCAAGGAGAAGCCCGACACCGCGACCGCCGCGAAGTACATCGCGCAGGGCGGGCTCTGGAACGGCGGCGTGTTCGCTTACAAGCTGGGCTATGTCCTGGACCGGGCGCACGAACTGATCGATTTCATCGACTATGCAGACCTGTTTACGAAATACGATACCCTGAAGAAGATCTCCTTCGACTACGCCGTGGTGGAGCACGAGACGGACATCGCCGTGCTGCGCTACCGCGGGACGTGGCGGGACCTCGGCACCTGGCACAGCCTGACCGAGGCGATGGAGGAGAATACCGTGGGCCGCGTGAAGCTTGCTGAGGACTGCTCCAACGTCCACGCTATCAACGAGCTGGGCATCCCGATCCTGGCCATCGGCCTGAAGGATGTCGTGATCTCGGCGAGCCCGGACGGGATTCTGGTTTCCGACAAGGACCGGAGTTCCGGGATCAAGTCGTACGTGGAGGACCTGGGCCAGCAGATCATGTATGCCGAGAAGAGCTGGGGAGATTTCCGCGTGCTGGATGTGGCGGAGGGGAGCATGACCGTGAAGGTCACCCTCAAGCCCGGACACCGCATGAACTACCACAGCCACGAGCGGCGCGATGAGGTCTGGACCGTCATCGCCGGCCACGGCCGTACGATCGTGGACGGGATGGAACAGCCGGTGCATGCCGGCGACGTGATCACGATGGCGGCGGGCTGCAAGCACACCGTCATCGCGGAGACGGAGCTGCAGATGATCGAGGTGCAGCTCGGCCGCGAGATCAGCGTGTTCGACAAGAAGAAATATGAACTCGAGCGGTAACATACCCTTCCTGCTCAGGCCTGCGGCCAAGGACTACCTCTGGGGCGGGAGCCGGCTCAATGACGAATTCGCCAAGGGGATCGACATGAGCCCGCTGGCGGAGACGTGGGAATGCAGCACGCACCCCGACGGGCCGAGCACCGTCGCCTCCGGCCCCTTCGCCGGGCAGGAGCTGGGGGAGGTGTTGGCCGCGCATCCGGAGTTCCTGGGTACGCACAGCCTGCAGACGACGGGCGGCCGCCCGGAGCTGCCGATCCTCGTCAAGCTGATCGACGCCCGGCAGAACCTGTCGGTGCAGGTGCACCCGGACGACGCGTACGCGCGCGAGAACGAGGGCGGTTCGCTCGGCAAGACCGAGGTCTGGTACGTGCTCGGAGCGCGCCGGGACGCGCGCCTCGTCTACGGGTTCGCGCGCGACGTCACGCCGGCGCAGGTCCGGCGGCTGGCGCAGAACGGCCGCATCGAGGATTATCTCAACCATGTGCCCGTGCGCCGCAACGACGTGTTCTACATCGAGGCCGGTACGGTCCACGCCATCGGCGCGGGCGTGCTCGTGGCCGAGATCCAGGAGAACTCCAACCTGACGTACCGGCTCTACGACTACAAGCGCAAGGACAAGGACGGCCGGGAGCGCCCCCTGCACATCGACAAGGCGCTGGCGGTAGCGAACCTGAAGGGGAGCGCAGCGCCGCGCCAGCCGATGCGCGTGCTGCGCTACGGCGCGGGCTGCGCCAGCGAGTTGCTGGCGCGCTGCCGCTATTTCCAGGTGGAGCGCCTGCTGCTCAACACCGAGACCCACCGGGCGTTGACGGATTTCAGCACGGGGTCCAACAGCTTCCACTGCCTGCTCTGCATCGAAGGGTGCGGCGTGCTGTCCGGAGAGGGGGTGACACTGCAGTTTTTCAAGGGGGACTGTCTTTTTGTCCCGGCGGACAGCGTACCGCTAAAGCTGCACGGGAAGGCACAATTTTTGAATATAAGTTGCTGATAACCACTTAACTAAGATAACACCATGAAACGGATCAAACTATTCTGCAGCCTGGCCCTGGCGGTCGTGCTGGTGGCCGGCTGCGCTGCCCTCAGCCGCACTCCTGCGGAGCAGGCGGCCGAGGATGCGCGAGTGGAACGTCTTGTCAAACAACGCCTCAAGGCGCGCAAGTACCGCATCGAAGTCGATTTCATGCAACCGATGCGGGGGGCTTCGCGGGTGCTTACCAGCCCGTATTCCGTGACGGTCAACGAGAAGCACCTGGTCTCCTACCTGCCCTATATGGGTGTCGCCTACAACGTGCCCTACGGGGGAGGCAAGGGTCTCAACTTCGAATCCGAGATCGAGGAATACACGGAGCAGAAACGCGGCGACCGCCGAATCATCGAATTCGTGACCGACAACGACGAAGATTACCTGCTTTACCACATCGAGGTCTTCGACAACGGCCGGGCTGACATCCACGTCCAGTCCCGCAACCGTGAGGCGATCGACTTCAGGGGTACGCTGCTGCCGGACTTCGATCCGGACGAGCCGGATAACTAAACGGAATTTGTCGTATCTTTGCCGCCCGGTTAGAAAAACAAGTTGTTTATTCAAAAAACCAAAATGACAATGAAAAAAATTTTTTATTCTTTCCTGGCGGTGACGGCCATGCTCGTCTCCGCCTCGCTGAATGCCCAGGATGCCAACAAGGACCTGCTGATCGGCACTGGCAACAGCAATTGGTTCATGGAGGTCGGCGGCGGCCTCAATTATACCTATGACGAGGCCCAGCTCAGCAAGCTCAGCCCGGCCATCGAGATCAACTTCGGTAAGTGGTTCACCCCGGCCATCGGTTTCCGCGCCGGTTATCACGGCATTTCCGCCCTCCCTGCAGCGAATCTGGACACCTGGTTTTCCGGCAAGGAGCGTTTCAATTTCAATATGGCCCACCTCGACGCCATGTGGAATTTAGCCGGTACCGCGACCTATCGCAAGGACCGTGTCTGGAATCCGATCCTTTATGTGCGCGGCGGCGTTATTTTCCCGTGCTACAATAAAACAGGCGAGACGACTGTCGCCCTCGGCGCCGGTCTTGCCAACCAGTTCCGTCTGGGCAACGGCGTGAGCCTGTCCATCGACATCGCCAATGTGACCGCTGCCGAGAAGCCCTTCCGCCGCAACGGCAACGGCAGCCGCTGGGTCAGCTTCCCGACCGTCACCGGCGGTCTGGTCTTCGACCTCGGTCCGCGCGGCTTCAGCCGCCCGGCCGCTCCGAAGGTGGACACCCGCGCCATCGATGAGCTCCGCGCCCAGCTGCGCGCCGCCAACGGCCGCGTCGACGAGGCCAACAAGGCTGCTGCCGCTGCCAACGCCGTGCTCCGCGGCCTGCGCGATGGGAAGACCTACCTCTACAACAACGGTGGCCTCACCGAGACCGTCGTGAAGGAGATCGAGAAAGAGCTGATCGTTCCGGAGATCCTCTACTTCGACCTCGGCAAGGCGACCCTCTCCGGCCGCGAGCTCGCCCGTCTCGAGTACTATGCCGAGAACACCTTCAAGAAGGACCAGAAGCTCCTCGTCACCGGCTGCGCCGACCTCGGCACCGGCACCAGGGAGGCCAACGACCGCCTGTCCAAGCAGCGCGCCGAATATGTCAAGAACATCCTCGTGAACCAGTTCGGCTTCAACGCTGACAGCATCGAGACCAAGGCCGACGTCATGCCTGGCGACGCCCCGATCAAGGGCCGTATCGTCACCATCGAGGTGAAGTAATCCTTCCTTCATTTTTTCGAAGCATGAAGGCGCGTTCCCTTGCGGGAATGCGCCTTTTTTCCTACCTTGCACCCGGTTAGTCGGAAGTGTATGGCAAATCGTAAGGAAATCTGCAAGACGCTGGTCGCGCTGGTGCCGCTCGTGGTGCTGGTGGGACTGCTGGCATTGGATATCAGCATCTTTGGGAGCGACGCCGTCCTGGGGGCCTCCCAGGTGGCCCTGCTGGTGGCCACGGGGATCTGTGTCTGGCTATCCATGTGGCTCTACAAGACGCCGTGGACGGCGTTCGAGGAGGCCATCCGCTCCAACGTCGGCGACGTGACGAGCGCCATCGTGATCCTGCTGCTGATCGGCGCGTTGTCCGGGGCCTGGACGGTCAGCGGGGTCGTGCCGACTTTCATTTACTACGGCCTGAAGATCATCTCCCCGAAGATCTTCCTGCTGTCCGCCTGCATGATCTGCGCGCTGGTGTCGGTGATGGTGGGCAGTTCGTGGACGACGATCGCGACGATCGGCGTGGCGCTGATGGGCATCGGCAAGGCGGAGGGATTCTCCGACGGGCTGATCGCCGGCGCCATCATCTCCGGCGCCTATTTCTGCGACAAGATCTCGCCGCTCTCGGACACGACCGTGATGGCTTCGTCCATCAACCGGGTGCCGCTCTTCACGCACATCCGCTACCTGATGATCACCACGGTGCCGTCCATCGTGATCGCGCTCATCATCTTCACGGTGCTGGGTCTGGCGCACGACGGCACGCCGGCCGTGCAGATCGCCCAGTATTCCGAGGCGCTTGCCGGGACGTTCAACCTGACGCCCTGGTTGCTTGTGGTGCCGCTGGTGACGGGCATCCTGATCGCCCGCAAACAGCCGGCACTGATCGTGCTGGCCATCTCGACGCTGCTGGCGGCGGTGTTTGCCGTCCTGTTCCAGCCGGAGCTGGTGGCGCGGATCGGCGCGCCGCTGACCGATGGATCGCGGGCGCGCGTGCTCTTCGCCGGCACGGTGGAGTCGCTGTACAATTCCGTGACGGTGGCGACCGGCAACCCGGAGGTGGACGCGCTCGTGTCCTCGCGCGGCATGCTCGGGATGCTCAACACCATCTACCTGATCATCTGCGCGATGTGCTTCGGCGGCTGCATGCGCGCCAGCGGGATGCTCCGCCAGGTCTCGAAGCTGATCCTGCCGCTCGCGCGCAACCGCTTCGGTCTCGTGTCCTCGACCGTGCTGACCGGCACGGCGCTCAACGGCATCGTCTCCGACCAGTACCTCTCCATCATCCTGACCTCCGACATCTTCCGGGACACCTTCGACAAGCAGGGCTACGAACACCGCCTGCTGAGCCGCAGCGTCGAGGACTCCTCGACGGTGACCTCGCCGCTGATTCCCTGGAGCAGCTGCGGTATGACCCAATCCACCATCCTGCATGTCCCGACCATCGCCTATCTGCCTTACTGCTTCTTCAACTGGATCTCCCCGCTGATGAGCATCACCATCGCCGCCATCGGCTACAGGATCTACCACAAGAAGGACGCTTGATCCTCCGCCCGAGGGACCAGACAGGATAACCGCCCCGATCCAGGCCGAAGGAGGGCCATCGGGAGAGGATAGCGGAAGATTTGGGATTTATTCCTTATCTTTGCGGGAGAACGACGAGCATTATGGCCGAACAGAGCAATTTCATAGATTACGTCAAGATCTATTGCGCCTCCGGGCATGGGGGCGCGGGGTCGGCGCACCTGCACCGCGCCAAGTATGTCCCGAAGGGGGGACCGGACGGCGGCGACGGCGGCCGGGGCGGTCACATCATCCTGCGGGCCAACCCGCAGTTCTGGACCCTGATCCACCTCAAGTACCGCAAGCACATCCACGCCGAGGACGGCGAGAAGGGCGGAAGCGACCTGCGCACCGGCAAGAACGGAACGGACATCTACCTCGACGTCCCGATCGGCACCGTGGCGAAGAACGCCGAGACCGACGAGGTCCTCTTCGAGATGATGGAGGCCGGCGAGGAGCGCATCCTCTGCCGCGGCGGCAAGGGCGGCCTGGGCAACAACAACTTCAAGACCGCCACGCTCCAGACCCCGCGGTTCGCCCAGCCGGGCGAAGAAGGGGAGGAGGGTATCTTCATCCTGGAGCTGAAGCTCCTGGCGGACGTGGGCCTGGTGGGATTCCCGAACGCCGGGAAATCCACGCTGCTCGCCACCATCACCGCGGCCAAGCCCAAGATCGCATCCTACGCCTTCACCACGCTCGAGCCTAACCTCGGCATTGTGCGCTACTATGACGACAAGTCCTTCGTGATGGCCGACATCCCGGGCATCATCGAGGGCGCCCACGAGGGCAAGGGCATCGGCATCCGCTTCCTGCGCCACATCGAGCGCAACTCCGTGCTGCTCTTCATGGTGAGCGTGGAGGAGGAAGACATCGCCGCGGCCTACAAGACCCTGCTCGCGGAGCTGAAACTCTACAACCCCGAACTGCTGACCAAGCAGCGCGTGCTGGCCATCACCAAGTGCGACCTGATCGACGAGGATCTCGAGAAGATGATCAAGCCTCACCTGCCGCGCAAGATCCCCTGCGTGTTCATCTCGTCCAGCACGGGAGAAGGTCTGCAACAACTCAAGGATACGCTATGGAAGGCATTGCAAGCTTGAACCTGCTGCGGCAGGCACACCACATCGACCAGGACGTGACCCTCGCGATCAACGCCCTCCACTGCCCGGCGACCGACGCCGTCTGGCAGGTCTTCTCCAACAAGGAGATCTGGTTCGTCCTCTATGCGGCCGTGCTGGTCTTCCTCTACATCCGCCTGGGCTGGAAACGGGCCACGATCGCTGTGCTCGCGTGCGTGCTGACCATCGTGTTCTGCGACCAGCTGGCCAATTTCACGAAGGCCTATTTCGAGCGCCTGCGGCCCTGCTGGGACCAGAACATGGTCGACGGGGGCCTGCATATCCTCGAGGGCAAGGGCAACCTTTACGGCTTCTATTCCGCCCACGCCGCCAACGCGATGGGCTTCGCGGCGTGTTCGTATTTCTGCTTCCGCAACGACAAGACGCACACCTACCGGATCTACGGCTGGTGCATCTTCATCTGGGCCATCCTCGTGGGGATGAGCCGCGTGTTCGTGGGCAAGCACTTCTTCGGAGACGTGTGCGTAGGGTTCGCCGTGGGCCTGCTGGCCGGCTGGGCCCTGGCGATGCTGGGCCGCTGGATTATCGGCCGGCTGCGCCTTTCAGCACCTGGATCTGCTGGCCGGTAACCTCCACCAGCAGAGGCAGACGGCCCTCGATCTCCCCGTCGAATTCGATGATGTCGGCGGAGCGCCCGTCAAGCGGCGCGATGCGCAGCGCGCGGCAGCGCCCGCTGCGGATCAGCGACGACTCGTGCGCGCTCCCGGAGAAGAGCCGCGGCACTTCCTTGACCAGCGAAGACAGTTTGGCCTTGGGCACGATCATGTAGTCCATGACCCCGTCGTCGTTGACGGCCAGGGGCACCTGGCGCATGCCGCCGCCGGACCAGGGTCCGTTGCCGAGCGCCAGCGAGTAGGCCTCGCCGCTGAAGACCTCTTCGCCGTCGGCCTGGACGGCGATGGAGATGGGGGAGAGATGGAACATCGTGTGGCGCAGGCCGTCCAGATAGATCATCCGCCCGCGCATCCCGCGCTCTTTCTGGCGGTTGACGCGGTCGCAGACGTGGGAGTCGAAGCCGATGCCGCCGACGTTGGCCATGTAGGAGATGCGGCCGCCGGCGCTCGACGCCCGGACGATGTCCATGCGTCCGAACGACCCGGCGGCGATCAGGTCGATCACCTTGCCCACGTCGTCGGGCACGCCGCAGGACTTGATCCAGTCGTTGCCGGAGCCGATGGGTACGACGGCGAGGTAGAACTCCTCCGTGGGCACGCCCGTGGCCGCGCACCAGCCGCAGATGCCGCCCAGGACCTCGTGGAGCGAGCCGTCGCCGCCCACCGCGGCGATCCGGCGGTAGCCAGCCGCCGCGGCTTCGCGCGCCAGTTCGATGGCATGCTTGCTGTGGTCGGTCATGGCCGTGACGAAGGGAATTCCCTTCTGTCCGAGCATCCGCTCGGCGGGGACCCATTCAGACATCGTCTTGCCGGAACCGGCCCGGGGATTGACGATGAAATACCACTCGGTTTTTGTCGTACACATACCGCGAATATAGGAATAAATTGCTAAATTTGCATTTCTAGCACGTATTGGATTATGGGAAAAGTCATCGCAATCGCCAATCAGAAGGGAGGGGTCGGCAAGACCACGACCGCCATCAACCTGGCGGCCTCGCTCGCCGTCCTGGAGAAGAAGGTGCTGATCATCGACGCCGACCCGCAGGCCAACACGACCTCGGGCCTGAATTTCTCGCCGGACAATGACCAGCAGCGGACCCTCTACGAGGTGATGATCGGGCGGATCGGCATCGCCGACGCCCTGATCCAGACGGAGATCGCGGGGCTGCACATGATCCCGTCCCACATCAACCTCGTGGGTGCGGAGATCGAGATGCTCGAGGAGGAGGGCCGCGAGTCCCTGCTCAAGGAGGCCCTGGCGCCCATCCGCGGCGACTACGACTACATCATCATCGACTGCTCGCCGTCCCTGGGCCTGATCACGGTCAACACCCTGACGGCCGCCGACTCGGTGATCATCCCCGGGCAGCCGGAGTTCTTCGCCCTCGAAGGCCTCGGCAAGCTCCTGCAGACCATCCGCCTCGTGCAGGGCGGGGTCAATCCGGGACTGACCATCGAGGGATTCGTCGTCACGATGTTCGACGGCCGCACGCGCGTGCACACGCAGGTGCTGGCCGAGCTGCGCGAGCATTTCCGCGAGCTGGTGTTCGACACCGTGATCCAGCGCAACATCCGCCTGAGCGAAGCCCCCTCGCACGGCAAGCCCATCATCCTGTACGACATCATGTGCAACGGCTCCACCAACTATCTCAACCTTGCCCGGGAAGTGCTGGAGCATAATGGAGAGAAACTATGAGCAAAGAACCCCGCGGCCTCGGCAAGGGCCTCAGCGCCCTGCTCGGCGAGGTCCCCAATGCCGACCAGCTCCGCAAGCCGGTCGGCTATGTCAATAAGGAAATCGTAGGCACGGCCCCCGTGGGCCGTCGCGAGAACACGGCGGACATCCTCCGGATCCCCGTGGATATGATAGAGCCCAACCCGTTCCAGCCCCGTATGTCCTTCGACCAGACGGCGCTGGAGGAGCTGGCTTCGTCCATCCGCACCCTCGGCCTGATCCAGCCCATCACGGTGCGCCGCACCGGTGAGCGCCGCTATCAGATCATCAGCGGCGAGCGCCGCTACAAGGCCTGCTGCCTGGCGGGCATGACCACCATCCCGGCCTACATCCGCGACGCCGACGACCAGGGCATGCTCGAGATGGCCATCGTCGAGAACGTCCAGCGCGAGGACCTCGACCCGATCGAGCTCGCGCTCAGCTACCGCCGCCTGATCGAGGAGTGCAAGCTCACCCAGGACAGCCTGGCCGACCGGGTGGGGAAGAAGCGCGCCACCGTGGCCAACACCATGCGCCTGCTCAAGCTGCCCGCCAAGGTGCAGCACGACATCAAGGTCGGCCTGTTGAGCGCCGGCCACGCTAAGGCCATCCTCGGCGTGGAGTCGCCGGAGGTCCAGGAGCAGCTCTGCGACCTGGTGATCCGCGACGGCCTGTCGGTCCGCGAGCTCGAGAGCATCGTGCGCAAGCTCCAGGTCGATCCGGACGCTGCGCGGACCAAGGTCCGCACCGCCCGGCCCGCCGCCGAGCTGCCCCAGGACTACTACCGCATCCTCGAGCATGTCGGGAAGTACTTCTCCAACGACATCTCGCTCAAGCGTACGGCCTCCGGCAAGGGCGTCATGACCATCCGCTTCGACTCCGATGAAGAAGTGAAAGCTTTCGTCAAAGCGTTGGAGGAGAAGCAGCTGTAATGAATCACCTGAAGCTCATCTGCACGTTGATGGCGGCGGCGTTGGCCGCGGCCTTCTGTGCGGTGGACGCTTCCGCCCAGTTCAAGGAGCAGGCCTTCTCGCAGCAGTACAACGACGACCCGGCCGCCTCCGCGGACTCGACCGACGTCCTGTTCTCCTTCAAGGAGTATTTCGCCGGCCTGCGCCACGAACAGGAGATCAAGATCGGCACGATGACGGGCGGCTCCGCCCTCATCATCGGCGGCTCCCAGATCTACAACCGCCAGGCCTGGAAGCTCCCCATCGTCTACAGCACGATCGGCGGCTCGCTGGGCGCCGGCATCTGGCTCAACACCTCCGGGCGCCACGAAGCCGCCAAGTACTGCTTCATTGGCGCCGGCGTAGCCTACTGGGCCACGCTCATGGACGGCGTGATCAATTTCCGGCCCAACGACTACCCGCATCCGGGCACGGCCACGCTCTATTCGCTGTTCGTACCGGGCCTGGGCCAGATCTACAACCGCGAATACTGGAAGCTGCCCGTCTACCTGGGCGCCATCGGGTTCGCCGTCCACTACTACGCGGACTGCAACAAGAATTTCCAGCGTTTCCGCTCCATCTACCTGCAGGCCACGGACCCCGATGTCGAGTACACCGGGCCCATCACGGCCGACCAGGCGCTCTACTACCGCAACGTCTACCGGCGTTACCGCGACTACTCGATCCTGGCCATCGCCGCCCTGTACCTGCTGCAGGTCATCGACGCCAACGTCTTCTCCTACATGCACAATTTCGAGGTAGACGACGACCTGGCGCTCAAGGTGGCTCCGACCGTGATCCTGCCGCAGAACCAATTCGCCTCCGTAACCCCCGTCTCCGGCCAGGCCGCCTTCGGCCTCAAGCTGGGCCTGAATTTCTGAGAATGAACAAGATAGCCACCCTCATAACCGCCTGCCTGCTCACCGCGCTCCCGCTCGGGGCGCAGAACTGGCAGACCGCAGCGACTCCCGACGACACCCTCCGGACATCCACGCCCCGCAAGACCTTCCAGGAGCGCCTGGGCGGGCTGTTCGGCCGCCGCACCCCCTCGAAGAAGCAGGTCCTCGAGGAGAACGAACTCCTCAAGGGCAGCCTCGACTCCTTGCAGATGCTCGTGGACAGCCTGCAGGAACGCAAGTATCTGGATGAGTACGACATCGCCGTGCTGGAAGGCAACAGTGAGGAAGAGGAGGCCGAAGAAGAGCAGATCGAATACACCACCGAGGTCAGCGACAGCCTGCTGCACCTGTGGTACAAGAGCTCGTTCGCCCAGGATTTCGACACGGTGAACGAATACGACATGGACTCCGTCCGCTTCTCGTCCAACGTCTCGGATGAGGAGATGATGCGCCGCCTCGCGGCGATGAACTCCTTCATCACGCTGCCGTTCAACGACAACGTCAAGAACTACATCATCCTCTATTCCGAGCGCATGACCTCGCGCATGGGCCGGGTGATGGGCCTGAGCCAGTACTATTTCCCGATCTTCGAGGAAGTCCTGTCGCGCTACGACCTGCCGCACGAGCTCAAGTACATGGCCATCATCGAGTCCATGCTCAACCCGGTGGCCACGTCCCGCGCCGGTGCGCGCGGCATGTGGCAGTTCATCTACAATACGGCCCGCAGCTACGGCCTGGAGATCAATTCCTTCGTGGACGAGCGCCTGGACGTGGAAAAGGCCATGGACGCCGCCGCGCGCTACCTCCGCGACGCCTACAAGATCTTCGGCGACTGGTCGCTGGCCATCAGCTCCTACAACTGCGGCCTGGGCAATGTCTCCAAGGCCATCCGCCGCGCCGACGGCCGGCGGGACTTCTGGAGCATCTACCCGTACCTGCCGCGCGAGACCCGCGGCTACGTCCCCGCCTTCGTCGGGGCCATGTACGCGATGACCTATTACCGCGAGTACGGCATCGTGCCGCAGAACGTGGGCATGCCCGCCCAGACGGACACCTTCCACATCAACAAAAACCTGCATTTCGCGCAGATCAACGCCCTGGTGGGCGTGCCGATGGAGGACCTGGAGAACCTCAATCCGCAGTACATCCACGACATCATCCCCGGCAACGACCACACCTACGTCCTGAAGCTCCCGTACAACTGGACCGGTCCCTTCCTGGAGGCCAATCCGGACTCGCTCTACGCCTACAAGGCGGATTCGCTGATGAACGTCAAGGTGCTGCGCGACCGCAGCGGCAACCGTGTCGGGACGACGTCCTCCGCCGCGCGCAGCGCGTCCGCTTCCGGCTCGACGCGCATCGCCTACAGGGTCCGCAGCGGCGACTACCTGGGCCGCATCGCTTCGCGCTACGGCGTCACGGTGAGCCAGCTCAAGAGCTGGAACAAACTCAGGTCCAATAACATCCGCGCCGGGCAGACGCTGTATATCTACCGGAACGGCGGTCCGGCCGCCTCGTCGTCGGCGTCCGGCTCCGGCAGCTCCGCTTCCAGCGGCGTCAAGGCTTCCAAGACCGCCGTCTACACGGTCAAGAGCGGGGATTCGCTCTACAAGATCGCCAAGCTCTATCCGGGCGTGTCGGCCGACAACATCAAGAAGGCCAACGGCCTCCGGTCCGACGCCATCCGCGCCGGGCAGAAGCTGACGATCCCGATCCCTTAGTCTATTTCTTGTAATACTTGGGCCAGCAGGCCGAGAGATAAGCCTTGAGGGTGTCCTCATGGCGGTTGGGCTGCGGCTCGTAGAAGACGGTGCCGGAGAACTGCGGAGGCAGGAACTCCAGGTCCGTGAAGTGCCCGGGGTAGTCGTGGGCATACTTGTAGCCGTCGGCGTAGCCCAGGTCCTCCATCAGCTTGGTAGGCGCATTGCGCAGGTACAGGGGCACGGCGGCCGTCTGGTCGCTCTTGGCCGCCTGCATGGCGGCGTCGATCGCCAGGTACGCGGCGTTGCTCTTGGGGCTGCTGGCAAGGTAGATGGCGCATTCGCTCAGGGGGATGCGCGCCTCGGGCATGCCGATCGAGTGGACGATGCGGAAGGTGGCGTCGGCCAGCAGCAGTGCGTTGGGATTGGCGAGGCCGATGTCCTCGGCCGCCAGGATGCAGAGCCGGCGGGCGATGAACAGGGGATCCTCGCCGCCGTCCAGCATCCGCGCCATCCAGTACACGGCCGCGTTGGGGTCGGAGCCCCGGACGCTCTTGATGAAGGCGGAGATGATGTCGTAGTGCATCTCGCCGCCCTTGTCGTAGATGGCCACGTTCTCCTGCAGGCAGGCGGTCACCGTCTGGTTGTCGATCACGACCGGGTCGGCCTTGCCCAGTTGGGAGTCGACCACGATCTCCAAGATATTCAGCAACTTGCGCGCGTCTCCGCCGCTGTGGCGGAAGAGCGCTTCGGTCTGCCGGACCTCGATCTTGCGCTCCTTCAGGACCACGTCTTCGCGCAGGGCGCGGTCCAGCAGCTGCTGCAGGTCCGCGACCTCCAGCGACTTGAGCACGAACACCTGGCAGCGGGACAGCAGGGGAGTGATCACCTCGAATGAGGGGTTCTCCGTCGTCGCGCCGATCAGGACCACGGTGCCGGCCTCCACGGCGCCCAGGAGGGCGTCCTGCTGGGCTTTGTTGAAGCGGTGGATCTCGTCGATGAAGAGGATCGGCGCCCCGGCCTGGGAGAAGAGCGACTTGCCCTTGGCAGACTCGATGACATCGCGCACGTCCTTGACGCCGGAACTGACCGCGGAGAGGGTATAGAACTCGCGGTCCAGCGTGCCGGCGATGATGCGGGCCAGCGTCGTCTTGCCGACGCCCGGCGGGCCCCAGAGGATGAAGGAAGACAGCACGCCCGAGTCGATCATGTTACGCAGGATGCACCCGGGGCCCACGAGATGCCGCTGGCCGACGTAGTCGGACAGCTTTTGGGGCCGCATGCGCTCCGGAAGCGGCGGTAACATTTTTGTTAATGACTCGAACATATTTGTTTTACTTCCTAATATTCAAGCTTCTTGATATAAGAGCGGCGGCGCTTCTTGCATTCGTGCTCGAAGTCGCGGAACTGCCCCTGATTCTTGAGGTTCGTCTCCAGGATGGCGTTCGTTTCGGCCACCTTGATGCCCATGGCGTTGAACTTGCGGAACATGTCCATGAACACGAGGGAGTTCACGCCGCTGTTCTGGTAGTCCGGATGCACGCCCACGAGCAGGAGCTCCGCCATGTCGTCGTGCTTGACGAACATGGCCTTGAGCAGGGGCCACCACCCGAAGGGGAAGAGCTTGCCCCGGGTCTTCTGCAGCGCCTTGACGATCGAGGGCATCGAGATGCCGAAGGCCACGAGGTCGCCCTTGTCGTTCTCGACCATCGACAGGAAGCGAAGGTCCAGGATGCTGAGGTAGAATCCGAGGTATTTGTCGGCCATGTGGTCCGGCAGTACCGTGAAGTTGTAGAGGTCCTTGTAGCAGTCGTTGATGCAGCGGAACACCTTGTGGCCGTAGTCCTCCTCGCGGATGATCTTGCGGGTCAGCGGGCGCAGGTGGACGCCCGCGCGCTCCATGATGATCTTCTCGAGGCGCGGCCAGCGCTCGGGCATCACCGTGGGGACCTGCACCTTATACTCGATCCAGTCGGCGTCCTTGCCGAAGCCCATGGCGTCCAGGTGATCGTTGTAGTAGGGGAAATTGTAGATCAGGGCCATGGTGCTCAGGCGGTCGAAGCCATCGACGAGCATGCCTTCCGGGTCGAAATCCGTGAATCCCAGCGGCCCGACGACCGACTCCATGCCGTGCTTGCGGCCGAACTCCTCGACCTTGTCCATCAGGGCCTTGGAGACCTCCCGGTCGTCCACGAAATCGTACCAGCCGAAGCGGACTTCCTTGTGGTTCCACTGCTCGTTGGCCTTGTGGTTGACGATGGCGGCCACGCGGCCGACCGGCTCGCCGTCCTTGTAGGCCATGTACAGGACGGAGTCGCAGAACTCCTGCGCTGCTCCCTTCTCCTGGTCCAGCGTGTCCATCTGGTCGAAGACGAGCTTCGGGACATAGTAGGGGTTGTTTTTGTAGAGTCGCTCCGGGAAATTGACGAACTGCCGCAGTTCGCGGCGGCTCCGGACGGGTCTGATCTCGACTGGCATTTCAGTAGGTTTTAGTTACAATCTGACATGCGAAGATAACACTTTCGTAGGAATAAATCAAAGAAATGAGTATCTTCGTCTCGTGTGCCGGACCGTCCATACCCTGCTGGTGACCGCTGCGCTGCTACTCTCCTGCACGGCGCTGCAGGGCCGCGAGCGGCTCCGGCTCGGGATGCTCCATTCGCCCAAGGGCGTCGGCGTCACGGCGCTGTTCTGCGCGCCGGAGAGCGGCGAGATGGACATCCTCACCCTGCGTACCGATTTCTACGGCTTGCTGTCCGGGCGGACCCACGACGTGGGCGCCTGCCTGGCCTATTCGCACGACTACATCCTCTGGACCCATACCGGACCGGACCACCGGCTCCGCCTCCACGCGGGCGCCGGCGGACAGCTCGGCTACGTCCACGATTTCGAGCCGGGCATGTTCAGCGCTAACGACCGGCAGCTGCTGCGCAACCCGGGCGGGATGGCCTCCGTGACGGGCAACCTGGGCCTGTGCGTGGACCTCGGCCGCCGGTTCACCCTCGACGTCGGTTTCAGCGTGGCGCCGGGCGTGCACCTGCGCACCGACCGGCGCACGGGGACCCTGCTGGTCTCGTTCTACCGCAACGGCGTCTTTAACGCCTACCTTCCGCAAGTTAACCTCATGTACCGGTTCTGATGGCTCATCGCAAGATTTTGATATTCTTACTATTGCTTGCGTCCTTCAGCGCGCACGCGGCCATGCCGGACAACTGGTTCTTCCGGCATTTCCGCATCGGGATGGAGTGGGGCTACAGCCAGTGCCTGTTCCTGGGCCGCAACTACAACATCTTCAGCGAGGAGGGCTACCGCATCCACGAGCAGCATGCCGGGATGCACCTGGCCGCCAACGGCTCCGTCTACGCCCAGATCGGCTGCGACATCCTGCCGAAGCTGAACCTCGCCCTCTATGCCGGCTACATCGGAACGGGCAAGGACAACCGCCTGTATCCGCTCCAGCTGCGGGCGAGCTTTTTCCCGAAGACCACGGCGGCAGAAGGGGTGTTCGCCTATGCACAGGGCGGTCCTGCCTGGCACACGCTCGCAGGCGGCTACAACCTGGGCTGGCTGGCCGTGCTCGGCGGGGGCTACCGCCTGCCGCTGAGCATGGACTGCAACCTGGACCTGCTCGTGGGCGTGAAGTACCTGCGGGACCACCCGCGCATCCCCAATCCGGACGGGCCCGGATACACGCCAGCGCACAACATCCGCAGGAACGATGCGGACTATTGTGCGCTGGATCTGACGATTGCGGTTAATTTCTAGAAGAGGCTGCGCACCGCAGCGATGATCTCCTCAGCAGGCAGGGAAGGGTCGAGGACCAGGTCCGGCTCCTTGAGCACGTAGCCCTTGGCCATCGAGGCCAGGGTGCCGCCGCCCGTACAGTTGAGCATGATGTATTCGTCCTTGCCGACGCGGCCTTCGCGGACGGCCTGCGCCAGGGCGGCCACGGCCGCGCACGGCGCCGGCAGCAGGTCGTAACCCTCGAGGTTGCGGAACTGCAGCAGCCAGTACATGATGTCGTCGTTGGTGCAGGTGAAGGTGTCGCCGCCGCTCGCCTCGAGCACGTCGAACATGCCGCCGGCCAGCCCGTAGGGCGGCTTGCGGTTGGAGAGTACCTTGGCGAGGATCACCTCGGCCTGACGGCGGCCTTCCACGGGGTCGAGCGCCACGAGACTGCGGCTGTGGGCCTTCCAGGAGTCGTGGATCAGCGTGAACGGGGCGTTCTGGGCCACATAGACGCGCATCTTGTTCTCGCCGAAGCGGCCGTCGGCCGCCAGGCGCTCGGCGTTCTCCCAGGCGGCGATGGCGCCCGTGCCGGAGCCGACGGCCTGGAAGTAGGCATCGGGGATGCGGCCGGTCTTCTCCACGCAGCTGAGCAGGGTCGTGCCCATGCCGTCGCGGCGCGCCACGTTCTTGGCGCCGCCCTCGAGGAAGAAGTGCGGATCCTGGGCCAGTTTCTCGCCCAGGGCGATGGCGTCATAGTAGTCGCAGCCGTGCGGGGCGGCCACGAGCTTGACGCAGCGGTGAAGCCGCTTGTGGAACCACAGGTCGTGCTGGTTGTCCTCCTGGATGCAGATCACGACGGGGATCTCGTTGTCGGAGCACACCTGCGCGAAGGCGCGGGCCGTGTTGCCGGCCGACTGGACCACGAGCACGCGGTCTTCCTTCTTGTCCATGCGCGCGCAGACGCTGAAGGCCTCGGTCTCCTTGAAGGAGCAGGTCTGCATCTTGGCGCCGATCCGCGGGTTGTAGCCCGAGAAGGTGATATACAGGTTGTTGAGCCCCAGGTGTTTGGCCAGGCCCTTGGACTTGTACGTGACCGGCGCGGCGGAGTGCCTGAGCGTACGGCGGATAGGCATCCATTCGGCGTAGCGGTACAGGCCGCGCAGGTCGTCGCGGGGCGTGAACTGCTTCTGCTCATAGACGGCGCGGACCAGGGACGGGTCGCCGCCCTGCGGGTCGGCGAGGTCCCAGCCGCGGTCCTCGAAGACGCGGCCGGTCGCCACGTTCATCAGACGGTACTGAGTGGGTTTGAAACGCATATGCTTGATTGATTATAGTTTCATGAAAAGCCAGGCGTAGTAGCCGGCGAAGCAGAGGAGCATCAGGGCTCCCTCCCAGCGGTCGATGTGGTCGCGGCGGCCGGTGTAGGTCCAGAGCCAGACCAGCACGGCGCTGAGCAGCAACACACCGAAGTCGACCCAGGTCATGGCGAGGGTGGAGAGCGGCGTGACCACGGCGGAGGCGCCGAGGATCAGCAGGATATTGAAGACGTTGGATCCCAGGACGTTGCCCAGGGCCAGCTGGTCCTTCTTCTTGGCGGCGGCCACGATGCAGGTGGCCAGCTCGGGCAGGGAAGTGCCACCCGCCAGCAGGGTGATGGCGATGAACTTGTCGGACACGCCCAGCGCGCGGGCAATCTCCACGGCGTTGTCCACGAAGAGGTTGCCGCCGGCGATCAGGCCGCCCAGGCCGGCCGCGACGAGCAGCAGCGCCATCCAGAGGCTGCGTTCCTTGGCCGGCTCGTCGCCGGCGGAAGAGCCCGTGTCGGTCTTGAAGCAGTAGAACATATAGCCGGCGAAGATCAGCAGGAAGGCGATGCCTTCCCAGCGGGTGAGCCCGCCGCCTGCGATGCCCAGGAAGGCGAAGATGAACGTGACCAGCAGGCAGATCGGGATGTCCCGGCGGCTGTTGGAGCGCGTTACGGCCACCGGCGCGAGCATGGCGGTCAGGCCCAGGATGAGCAGGGTATTGAAGATGTTGGAGCCCACCACGTTGCCGACGGAGATGTCGGCGTTGCCCTGGAAGGCACCGGTCAGGCTGACCACGAGCTCCGGGCAGCTGGTGCCAAAGCCCACGATGGTCAGGCCGATGACGAATTCGCTGATACCGAGGCGGCGCGCGATGGCGGAGGCGCCGTCCACAAGCCAGTCGGCGCCGAACACGATCAGCGCCAGCCCGGCCAGCAGGAGGAGGATTTGGATGGCCATGGTCATTCTTCAGATTCGGTTTGGGGATCTTCGATGCGATCCAGGCGGCAGACGTTCTCGACGTGGAAGGTGTGCGGGAACATGTCGACCGGCTGGACGGCCGTGATCCGGTAGCTGCCGCTCATCATCTCCATGTCCCGGGCCTGCGTGGCCGGGTTGCAGCTTACGTAGACGATCCGCTTCGGAGCGGCTTCGAGGATCGTCTTGACGACATCCGGGTGCATGCCGGCGCGGGGCGGGTCGACGATGATCACGTCGGGACGTCCGTGTTCCGCGATGAAGCCGGCCGTGAGGATGTCTTTCATGTCGCCGGCGAAGAACTCGCAGTTGGTGATGCCGTTGCCGGCGGCGTTGATCCGCGCGTCGGCGATGGCTTCAGGCACGTACTCGATGCCGATCACGCGCGCAGCGCGGCCGGCGACGAACTGGGCGATGGTGCCCGTGCCCGTATAGAGGTCATAGACCGTCTCCGTGCCCGTCAGGTCCGCGAATTCCCGCGCGACCTTGTAGAGCTTGTAGGCCTGGCCCGTATTGGTCTGGTAGAAGGATTTGGGGCCTATCTTGAAGCGCAGGCCCTCCATCTCCTCATAGATCGCAGGTTCGCCGCTGTGCAGGATGCAGGTCTGGTCGCCGATCGTGTCGTTCTTCTTGTCGTTGATGACATAGTAGAGCGAGCTGATCTGCGGGAATTCGGCCGCGACCGCGTCCAGCAGGGGAGCGCGCTGCGGGAAATCCTCGCCGAAACAGACGATCAGCATCCCTGCGCCTGCGTCCGTGTTGCGGACGAACATGTTGCGCAGCTGGCCGTGGTTGGCGCGGATGTCGTAGAAGCTCACGCCGTGCTCCAGGCACCAGTGCTTGATGAAGAGGCGGATGGCGTTGGTCGGCTCGGGCTGCAGGTGGCAGCGCTCGATGTCGAGCACCTTGTCGAAGAACTTCCCGACGTGGAAGCCCAGGCCGGGCTCGCCTTCCATCCCGGAGGCGATTTCCTCCGGCGTCATCCAACGCTTGTTGGAAGCGGAGAATTCGAGTTTATT
>JAEEGL015215420.1_pt1 | contig 19694 bp, 18 predicted proteins | sample 9134231 | NCBI WGS metagenome assembly JAEEGL01 (sample SAMN16246548, study PRJNA631951) | gut metagenome | biome: gut microbiome; feature: rumen; material: fiber-attached | host: Bos | place: Iran: Karaj | collected 2018-10 | reverse complement strand
ATAGGAATTATTGTAAGACCAGATAATTTAACTTGTTGTTGAAACTTCCTTACTTCTTTTTTATGTAAAAGTAAAACTCTATCTCTTTTCTCTTCATGATTAAACAAAGTACCTAAACTATACTTACTAATATGCATATTTGATATATACATATTATTATCTTTTACAAAACAATAAGCTTCATCTATACTTACCTTATTGTCTCTAATTGATTTAACTTCAGTTCCAGTAAGAACTATTCCACACTCTAATTCCTCTAAAACCTCATAATCATGATATATGCTTTTGTTTTTTGTAACTATTTTTATGGCTTCCATTTTTAACACCCTTTTTACCAACTAGTTCAAAATCAATATCACCAGTTTCTTTATTACTATTAACTACTCTTATTTTAACACTACTACCTAATACTATTTTTTTATTCATCTTACTATCAATAAATGTATTATTAGTATTATTATAAGTATAGTAATTATCCTTCAAATTATTAGATGAAACTAAACCTTCACAGTTAGATTCTAAAATAACAAATATACCAAATTTATGAACTGAAGTTACAATACCTTCAAATTCACATCCAATATATTTTACCATATATTCAGCTTTTTTCATATCTTGAATTTCAAATTCACAGTCCATTGCTTTCTTTTCACAATCATTACTAATATTTGCTATTCTATATATTTCATCATTCTTTATATCAATTTCTTCTTGAGTTAATAATAAATGATTATTAAAGATATATTCTCTAATTAATCTATGTACAAGTAAATCAGGATATCTTCTAATAGGAGATGTAAAATGAGTATAATATGAACTAGCTAAACCAAAATGACCAATATTATCATTAGTATAAACTGCTTTACTCATAAGTCTAATAATAGAATTCTTTAAAAATTCCATATCATCACCTATATAATTTAAAAGTTTTTGAAACTCCATAGGGTTTAATCCCTTCATATGATATCCAAGTTTACCAACCATTGATTTTAATTCTTGATACTTAATATTATCTGGTTTATCATGACAACGATAAATAAAAGGCATATCTAAAGTAGACATATAATAACTAACAGTCTCATTAGCAACAATCATGAACTCTTCAATGATTCTTTCACTAACCCCTCTTTCAATAGGTTTAAGATCACAACACTTACCATCCTTATCAAGAATATAATCAAGTTCAATTGTATCAAAATCAATAGCACCACGCTTAACTCTTTTATTATGAAGAATTTCATATAGTTCTTTCATTAAAAGTAAATCATTATAGCATACTTCATAATCAGGATGATTAATAGTACCATTTTCAATAACATCATTTGAATACTCATAACATAACCTTTTTGTTGTTGCAATACAAGCTTCAGTTAACTTATAATCAATAACCTCTCCATACTTATTAATTTCCATCTCGCAACAAATAACAAGTTTATCTTCATTAGGATTTAGACTACACAAATCATTACTAAGTCGAACAGGTAACATTGGAACAACTCTATTTAATAAATAAGAACTACATCCTCTATTTAATGCTTCAATATCAAGTAAACTATCCTTTTTAACATAAAAGCTAACATCAGCTATATACACATTTAGTTTATAATTACCATTATCAAGTTTTTCAATAGAAATAGCATCATCTAAATCTTTAGCCTTTAATGAATCTATTGTATAAATTCTTTCTTTATATAATGTTCTTCTTGCTTTCTCTTTATCAAAGTCAACATTTATATTATTAACTTCTTCTAATACGTCATTACTAAAAGAAAAATCACGATTATGTTTAGCAAGTACTAATGTAATCTCACTTAAAAAGTCTTTGGTGGATCCTAATACTTCAGTAACATTACATTTAATAACACCATTAACACTAATAATTTTACATCTAACAATATCATCTTTATGAAGTTTACAAGTATCACTTCTTAGAATTACTTTTTTTGTAATATTTTTATCACTTGGTATTAATATATATTCATTATTATAAAAATCAACAGTACCTACTAAATATTCATTTCCTCTTTTTAATACTTTTATAATACTTGCTTTAAAACCACTTTCCCCAAGCCTATCTTCTAATACTTCATATAAACATAAATCCTTATCAAGTGCTCCATTAAATAAATAACTAGGGACAAAAAAATCATCGTAAAAATCATTCTTAATAAAACCAAATTTATCATTTTTAATACTAATAATTCCTTTATACTTATTAGCTTTTCTTGATTGAATTATTCTTGTTTTCTTATTATTATAAAATATATCAAATTCTTTTATTAATTCATTAATACATTCATTAAATGTATTATTATCTATTAATCCATCACTATCAACTTTATCTTTTAATTCACTAATAGTTAATGGTTCATATGAAATACTATTAACAACATCTAATATTGAATTTTTAATTTCTTGATTTGTCATAAAAGATCTCCTTAAATATAAAAGGGCCTCTATGAGGCCCATTAAATCCAATTAAATTGAAAAACGTGAAACTAAGAATTGAGCAACAATTGCTAAAACAAAAAATGCAATTGAAAAGCCAGCTGTTAAGTATTGAACTAATACATCCCAACCACGTTCTTTTTTATTTGAATATAAGTCTGATTTTTCCCCAGTAAAAGCATTTGCTGCATCTTCATCAGATTTTTGTAAAACTATTAATGCTATTAATACAATGGAAACAATCAATAATAAAACATCTACGAACTTCATATATTCCTCCGAATTACCATCTAAACTATAGTAATTATATCATAATAATAATAATAAATCAATCTATTTAAAGAAAATTATAATAGTGCAATCTTAATTACATCTTCAACGTTACTAATAGGAATAATTTCAAGTTCTTTTTTAACAGAATCTGGAACTTCATCTAAATCAATAACATTTTCTTTAGGAATTAATATCTTCTTTAAACCACTTCTATTAGCGGCAATACTCTTTTCTCTTAAACCACCAATAGGAAGAACTCTACCTCTTAAAGTAATCTCGCCAGTCATACCACAAAGATTATCAACTTTACGCTTAGTAAAAGCACTAATAATAGCTGTTGCCATTGTAACACCTGCACTAGGTCCATCTTTAGGTACAGCGCCTTCAGGAACATGAATATGAACATCATTTTCTAAGAATAATTTTTCATCAATGTCAAACTTCTTACAATTTGCTTTAACATAACTATAAGCAATTTGACAAGATTCCTTCATGACATCCCCTAATTTACCAGTAAGTTTGATTTGTCCATTACCTTTATAATAAGTAACTTCTACTGGTAAAGTATCTCCACCATATTGAGTATAAGCAAGACCAGTAACAACACCAACTTCAGGACTATTATCAATCTTATTATAAATAAACTTTGGTTTACCTAAGAATGTTTCTAAATTACTAGCATTAATTTCAACTTTACTTAACTTATCACTTAATATATTCTTAATAGCTTTTCTTATTAAAGTAGCAATGATACGTTCTAGTTCACGAACACCACTTTCTTTAGTATACTCTCTAATTATTTTCCAAATAGCATCATCTGATAAACTAAAGCAAGATTCACCTAATCCATGAATTTTTAATTCTTTACTAACAAGATGTCTTTTAGCTATCTCAAACTTCTCATATTCAGTATAACTACTTAACTCAACAATTTCCATTCTATCTCTTAGAGGTGCTGGAATGTTTTCTAAATAGTTAGCTGTAGCTATAAAGAATACATTACTTAAATCATATGGTTCTTCTAGATAGTGATCACTAAAGTATTTGTTTTGCTCTCCATCCAATACTTCAAGTAAAGCACTAGCAGGATCACCTCTAAAATCACTTGATACTTTGTCAATTTCATCAAGTAAGAATAAAGGATTATTAACTTTAGCTTTTTGCATACCTTGTAAAATTCTACCAGGTAAAGCACCTAGATATGTTCTTCTATGACCACGAATCTCAGATTCATCTTTAACTCCACCTAAAGATTGTTGAACAAAAGTCTTATTTAAACTTCTTGCTATACTTTTAGCAAGACTTGTTTTACCAACACCAGGTGGACCAACTAAACAAAGAATAGCTTGAGGAGTGTGATTAGTCATAATACTTACAGCAAGATACTCAAGAATTCTTTCCTTAACTTTTGTAAGTCCATAATGATCACAATCAAGTTGTTCTTTACATTTATTAATATCTTTATTATCTTCACTCTTTTTACTCCAAGGAAGAGATACCATAAAATCTAAATAACTTTTAGAAATGTTACTTTCACCACTACCAACACCTAATGTAGAATATCTAGCAAGTTCATTTAAAGCATTCTTTTCAGTTTCAGGTGGCATCTTGCATTCTAAAATCTTTTTACGAAGTTCATCAATTTCAGTTTCTTTCTTAGCTTTATCACCAAGTTCATTTTGAATAGCCTTCATTTTTTCTCTTAAATAATATTCTTTTTGGCTTTCATTAATTGAATCACGAACATCTTTTTCAATCTTAGCATCCAAAGCACTCATTTCTTTTTCTCTTTTAATATCCATTACCAAATACATAAGTCTTTGAGTAACAGATGGAGTAGTTAAATACTTTAGTTTCGTTGCTAAATCAAAATTAATATTATAGACTAAAATATCACATAACTTATCAGGTGTAACACCTTGTCCAATAGCAGTAATAGCATCTTTATTATTACCAAGTAACTTTCCACCATTAACTTCTATCTCTTTAACAAGTAATTTAACATAATCAAGTTCTTTACTAGGATCTTCACTAGTCTTAGGCATACTAGTTACATTACCAACAAAATATGGACTAGTTTGTTCAATAGCATTAATTCTACATCTTACAATACACAAAGCTCTAGCCTTAGTTGGTACACCTTGTTCTAAATAAGTAAGCTTACAAACACAACCAATTTGGCCAATATTATCAATAGAATAATCATTAGACAAAATATTCTTTTGTAAAAAAACACCAAAATACTTATTACTATTATTAGTAGAATTCAATGCTTCAATCACTTGAGGATTAATAACATCTAATTTAATTTCATTATTTGGAAGTGGTACAATATTTTTCAATACAATAATTGGTATTGAATATGTATCAATTGTTTCATTAGAAAACATATTAATTACCTCCTTTCATTAATTATTCATTACAAAAATATTTTACTATATTAAATAATTTAAAAATAAAATATAACTCAAAATCATTAATATTTTTATTAAGATTAAACACCTTAAGAGATTTAATCAAAGTATTATGGAATGAATCCATATTATTTATTTCAAAAGAATTATTCATATTAATATATGCAAATAGATAATCTACACATATTGTAAACTCAACATCTTGTAAAAAAGATGTATCAAGTGTAGTAAAATTAGTTAGCTCACAATAATTCTTAGTTTCACTAAAGAAATCAAGAATTTCATCTGATATTTCAATACCTGTTTTTTCTAAAAATCCATTTGCTAAAACCCAAACATGATATATTCTATTTACTAGCATATAATGGGTATCAATAAATTCATCAACTAGTTTTTTTTCACTTTTAATTCCAATTTTAAGTTTTGAAATACTATTAATATCAAATGTTCTTTCTTTAATTTTTGTAATAATAGCATATATATCATAATCTTCTTTAGATACTAAAATTTTATCTCCTATTTTTTTATTTAAAAATAAATTAGAATCAATATCAGTATCAATAATCATATCAAATCTTTGATCACTAATTACACTTAATACTTTTTCATCTTCAATATACTTTAAATCATAAGTAACAATAGAACTAAAAGTAACTATGTCACTATCTATTTCATTAAATAAATCTTTTTTTATACATTTTTTATATAATAGTTTTAATGATGTATCAGGATATTTGTCTTTGTCTATAAGTTTTTGATATTTTTTATAATCAAATTTCAAATCAATTTTATCAAGTAGCTTATCACAAGCAATGAAACGACAAGAACCAATATATTCACTATCACGACTAAATTTAGTATGATATGTAATATCAAATCCACCAATAGGAACTAAATTATATCTATGAAACTCTTTAAATAAATCATCATTTTCAAGTTTTAAATGAAGTAAAAATTCAAGTTCATCATCACTAGGTTCTTCAATATCTTCTTCTTCATATAATCTTTCAGACATAAAATAAACAAAATCTTTTACTTCTGCCTTAGAATATGAAAAACGTAGTACATAAAAATTCTTACTAATTTTAGTTAATTTGCTAATCATATTATGCTAAAGCTTTCTTCCTAACAAGCAATGGTTTTTTCTTATATAAAACAACATCTTTTGTAATAATACATTTTTCAACGTTGGGTTCATCAGGAATATTATACATAATCTCTAACATAATGTTTTCAATAATTGCTCTAAGACCTCTTGCTCCAGTTCTCTTTTCTATTGCAAGAGTTGCAATAGCATCTATTGCTTCACTATCAAACTCTAAATCAATACTATCCATCTTAAACATCTTCTTATATTGTTTTAAAATAGCATTTTTAGGTTCACTTAGAATTCTAACTAAATCATCTTTATTAAGCATTTCAAGTGGAGCAATGATAGGAAGTCTACCAACAAGTTCAGGGATCAAACCAAAATGTTTGATATCATCATGTGTAATCTTAGAATAAGTATCTTTCTCATCTAATTTATTAACGCCATCATTATTAAATCCTATAGAAGACTTAAATAATCTATTGTTAACAACATCATTAATACCTTCAAAACTACCACCACAAATAAATAATACATTTGTTGTATCAAAAGGAATAAACTCTTGTTGAGGATGTTTTCTTCCTCCTCCAGGTGGAACATTAGCAACAGTTCCTTCTAAGATCTTTAGTAGAGCTTGTTGAACACCCTCTCCACTAACATCTCTAGTAATAGAAACATTATCTCCTTTTCTACCAAGTTTATCAATTTCATCAATATAAATAATACCTTTTTGAGCAAGTTCAATATCATAATCAGCAGCTTGTATTAATCTAAGCAATACATTCTCAACATCCTCACCAACGTAACCTGCTTGAGTAAGGCTAGTCGCATCAGCAATTGCAAAAGGCACATTCAAAATAGAAGCAAGTGTCTTAGCAAATAAAGTCTTACCAGATCCAGTAGCACCTATTAATAAAATATTACTCTTTTCGATATCAACATCACTATCATTAAATAAATTATTTTGTATTCTTTTATAATGATTGTATACAGCAACACTTAATACTTTTTTAGCATATTCTTGTCCAATAATATAATTAGACAACTTTTGGTGAATTTCATGAGGAGTGATATTAAGCTTAAAATTTCCAACAGGCTTAATTTCATCATTATTAGAAACACTATTATTTTCATTAAGAATCTTATCTAAAAATGAAATACACTCACTACAAATATAAACACCTTTATTATCATTCTCAATTAATATAACATTTTCGTTTTCGTATGCTCCACAAAAAGAACATTTCTTTTTCATAAAATCACCTCTTTTTTTTAATTTTATTCAGCTTTTACACTTTCCATAACTAAATCATGAGTCTTTAACATCTTGAAGTATTCACCAACAGCTTCTTTAGGATATTTAGCCATAACTTCTTTAACATCTTGACCATTAGCCATTTGTTTATAATACTTAGTATAATCACTAGCAACTAATTTAACTTTTTCTTGTTTACAAATAGCAGCCATAACAACTTCATAATGTAAGTTATTCTTAATTCCAGGAACTAATAATTCTTTATATTGATCAACAGATTCAATACCTTGATATTTTAATAATAAATCAACAGGCATTTGATATTGTTTTGCAGTTTGATTTAATTCGTTAACTTTCTTTTCAACTTGTTCATCGACCATTTCTTGAGGAATATTAACAGGATTATTCTTTAATAAAATAGTCATAACATCATCTTCATATTTATTCTTGCTAGCTTCCATACGATCAGTTGTTAAATTTTGTTTTAAGAATGCTTTCCATTCACTGACAGTCTTAACATCTTTAATTTCTAATTCACTAACAAAATCATCGTTTAATTCAGGTAAAACTTTTTGTTTTACTTCATGTAATTTAACTTTAAATGTAGCAGCTTTACCAGCAAGTTCTTTAGCATATTCTGTTGGGAATGTTACATTAATATCTTTTTCTTCATCATTTTTCATACCAACCATTTGGTCTTCAAATCCTGGGATAAAACGACCAGAACCAATTTCAAGTTCATAGTTTTCAGCTTTTCCACCATCAAACTCTTTACCATCAACATATCCACAGAAATCAAAGATTGCTGTATCACCTTTTTCTAATACACCATTTTCTTTAACTTCAAGATCAGCTTTCATAGCTAAATTTCTCTTAACTTCATTTTCAACATCTTCATCTGTTACATTAACTTCTTCTTGTTTACAAACAATTCCGAAATAATCTTTTGCTTCAATTTCAGGATAAACAGAAACTGTAGCTTTATATCCCCATTCAGTATCTTTTAAATCATCTAGTAAGCTAATATTTGCCATACCAACGATTTCAATCTTTTCTTTAACAATGATTTCTTTATAACTTTCATTGATTAATTCATTCATTGTATTGTTTTGAACTTTACCATCACCATATAAACTTAAATATTTAGATTTAGGGCAATGACCTTTTCTAAATCCTTTAACTTCAACAGTAGCAAGTTCTTTATTTAATTCTTCTTCGTATTTAGCATCATATTCTGCCTTTTTAAATACTACCTTAACTTCTACTTTGCTATTTTCTAATTTTGTAACTGTATATTTCATAATTTATCTCCTATTTTAAATATTATATATAATATGACCAATATTTGTCATTAAATTTACTATCTCTTCACTATAACCAATTTCATATAACCTACTAATAAGATCAAAGAAATTAACCATTAATTCCTTACATTCTTTATTATTTAAAACAAATAATACAAGAATCAAACACAAACTATAATCTCTATCTTCATCTTTTAAATTTAAAAGACTACAATTATCAGATTCCAAATATTCTTTAGTTTTATTATCATCTAATAATTTATACTTATTAATTAAACTATAAGCCATAAATATATCATTTGATGCCAAACATGAAAGAATAAAATAATATAATAATACAAAACTCTCAACATCATTTTTATGAAGCGATAATATATCAAGTATACATTTATCATAATATTTTAAGTAAAACATTGCTTCATATAAAATATCATATAATTTAGTATCATTATATTTATATATCTCATTATACAAAACATATATTGACAAATAATCTTTGTTTAATCTATATTCTGATAATGCACTATATAATCCTTTTCTATCTAAACAAACATCACTTAAGTTCATCTTTATTAACACTATCTAACCATTTAGTAAGCTTTTCAGTAACAAACTTAACTGTTCCATCAATAAAAGGATTCTTTAGATTAGCAACTTTAAGTAAATCTAAGAAAGACATACTTCCACCAGCTTTACATAATCTATTATAATCTTCCCAAGCTTTAGCATGATTTTCTTGATCTTTAATCCAAAATTGATGTGCACAATTTTGAGCAAGAGTATAATCAATGTAATAGAATGGATTTGTAAATATATGACTTTGTCTAATCCAATAATTGCCTTTAGCAAGAAAACTATTATCATACTTCTTCCATGGAGTATAAATACTCTCTAGTTCACGCCATTTATTCTTTCTATCTTCAATTGAAACATTAGGATTTAAATAAACCCATTCTTGGAATTCATCAACACATACTCCATAAGGAATAAATGTAATAGAATCAGTTAAATGACTATACTTATACTTAAGAGTACTATCACCAAAGAATAAATTCATCCATGGCCAAGCAAAGAATTCCATACTCATAGAATGAATTTCACAAGCTTCAAGTGTAGGCCAAATATATTCTGAAATAATAGCATTTCTTGATGAATAAGCTTGATATGCATGACCAAACTCATGAGTCAACACATCAACATCTCCACTAGTACCATTAAAGTTAGAGAATACAAATGGTGCTTCATAGTCAGTAATATATGTACAATATCCACCAGATTCTTTACCTTTTTTAGCCATCAAATCAATATATTCATTATCTATCATCATAGATGCAAATTCTTTAGTTTCACAACTCATTTCACTATACATCTTTTTTGTAGCTTGAAGTTTATAATCTAAATCCCCTAAAGGTTTTGCATTACCACTTAAGAAAGAAAGAGGAATATCATAACTCTTTAATTCACTAACATTAATTCGCTTTCTTTGATCTTCCATTAATCTTGAAACTAAGGGAACTAAATCTTTTCTTACTTGTTCTCTATATTTTCTAACATCATGATAATCATAATCAATACGTTTTAATCTCTTATATCCAAGTTCAACGAAATTATTATATCCTAATTTATGAGCCATTTCATCTCTTAGAAGAACCATCTTATCATAAATATTATCAATTTTATCACTAATAGATTCATAAAAACCCCATAAAGCTTTCTCAGCTTCAATTCTTACATTTCTATCAGTACTTGATAAATAAGGCCCAAATTGACTTGTATTTAATATCTTACCGTCAAACTCAACTTGACAAGATGCGCATAACTTACAATACTCAGTAGATAATTTACTATCTTGTTGCAAAAGTTCAATAATAGATGGCAAGAATGATTCTTTATTCATCTTTATTAAATCAAACAAATGTTTACCATATTCTTTTTCTAACTCTTTTGAAAACTTACTTTCAGTAAAACTATTTAAAAAGTTAGTATTAATCTCTTCATATAAAGGAGAAGAATTATCAAAAAACTCTTCTTCAGTATTATAAAATTCATCAAGAGTATTAATAGAATGTCTAACATAACATAAGTTTAACATTGTATCAAAATTATCACGAACTTTATTGAAATCATTAATAGCTTTTTTAACACTATCATAGTTATCACTATTCTTAATAATATCAATAACTTCTATGCTTTTTTCTCTTATTTTATCAATATTAGGTCTTTCGTATTTAAACTCATTAAACTTCATATATCATCTCTCCGTTATAGTGTATTATACCATAAAACCCATTATTTTTAAATACCTTTTAACTAGATTTTATGGCGTTTTAACCATAATTATAAAAAGCATTATTAGAAATAAATCTAATAATGCTTACTTTTACTCTAAACTCTGATACTTTAGTTTAACCTTTTCTAGTATCTCATTACATAAATTAGGATTTTGAATCAAGTATTCTTTAACATTTTCCCTTCCTTGACCCATTCTCTCTCCATTATATGAAAACCAAGAACCACTCTTCTCAATAATTTCATACTTACTAGCAAGATCTAAAATATCACTCTCTTTTGAAACTCCTTTACCATACATTAAATCAACGTCACATGTCTTAAATGGTGGAGCGACTTTATTTTTAACAACCTTAATTCTAACAACATTACCAATAATGTTATCACCTTGTTTAATTTGTTCAACCCTTCTAATATCAAGTCTAATAGTACTATAGAACTTTAACGCTCTACCACCTGTAGTAGTTTCAGGATTACCAAATAAAACTCCAACTTTTTCTCTAATTTGGTTAATAAAGATTGCAACAGTTTTAGTTTTACTAATACCACCACTAAGTTTTCTCATAGCTTGACTCATAAGACGAGCCTGTAAACCAACATGGCTATCACCCATCTCACCTTCAATTTCGACCTTAGGAACAAGGGCAGCAACACTATCAACAACAAGTATACTAATAGCACCACTATTAATTAAATAATCAGCAATCTCTAATGCTTCTTCTCCTGTAGTAGGTTGAGCCACAATTAACTCATCAATATTAACACCTAGTTTACTTGCATATTTAGCATCAAGTGCATGTTCAGCATCAATAAACGCTGCAACTCCACCTTGCTTTTGTGCTTCAGCTATAGCATGAAGAGCAAATGTTGTTTTACCACTACTTTCAGGTCCAAATATTTCAATAATTCTACCTTTTGGATATCCACAAACACCAAGTGCAAAATCTAAAGATATAGATCCAGTTGGAATAACTTCTATATCTTCATAAGCTTTATCTCCAAGTCTCATTATAGAGCCTTTGCCAAATTCTTTTTCAATATCTTTAAAAGCCTGTTCAAGGGCTTTTGACATTTCAGCCATCTTTTACTCCATTTCTAATTGTTATTTTTTTCTTTTAAAACATGACCATTCTTAACAAAGTAATCAATTCCAGAAACAAGTGTAAGAACAGTACAAATAGAAATAAATATAATAGTAACTATATCTTTACTATATCCCCCTAAAAGACTAAAAGGAAAACAATTCAAAAGAAGAATAATTACACACATCATTTGACTAACAGTTTTATATTTACCAAGTTTAGATGCGGCAATAACAACTTTATTATCAGCAGCAACTATTCTAAGTCCTTCAACAGCAAGTTCTCTTGATAAAATAATAGTAATGCAGAAACTCAAATCAAATCCAAATGCACTAAATTTACCCATACTCATAAGAGCAATCATTGTTGATAAAACAAGTAATTTATCAGCAAGTGGATCCATAAACTTACCAAAATTAGTAACTAAATTATACTTTCTAGCAATCTTTCCATCTAAACAATCAGTAATAGATGCTAAAACAAATATAATTAATAATAATAGTTCTTGTAATGTTACATCTTGAAATACAATAATTTCACTAAGTTTTGTAATACAAGAAAGTATTACTACAACAACAACAGCACACATTCTTCCAATAGTTAACTTATTAGGTAAATTCATATTAATATTCTCCTTTTAATTTCCTTTGTATAAATTATATCATAATAAGAGCTTTAAGTAAATAAACAAAAAACTTATATATAATAAACAAAAAAACGTGGATTAACCACGTTTAAATATTTTAATTTTCTTTATTAACATTAAATGTTAAGAATAAAGGTTTATAAGCAATAAGTCCAACTGCAGTACATGCAATAAATGAACCTAATAAATATGGTAAATTATAATAAATAAATGAATATTGATAAATAGCAAGTTTTCCAGTCCAACCAACTGTTTCAAGTAATGTTTTATCAGTATACCAAGATGTAAATAAGATTACTCCACTAAATCCATGACATATCCATCTAAAGATAAATACACAAGCCATACCTAAAACAAACATACCATATTTACGATTTAAAATTTGTTTTCTAAATAAACCTAAAAGTCCAACTCCAGCGAAGCATAAAACATAATCTAAAAAGAAAGATACAATATTAAATCCATATCCATCAATTAAGAAATTAATAAATCCAAATACGAAACCACTAATAGCTCCATAAACTCCGCCACAAACAATAGCTCCAACACAAATAGGTAACATTGCTAAAGAAACGCTACCTCCATTTGGTAAGTGTACAAAAGGAATAAACTTCCATACAACATCCAATACAACACTTAGTGCAACCATTAATGCACTAAACACAACATTAAATACCATTTTGTTTCTCATTCTTTTTTCCTCCTAACAAAATTGATTTAATGCTAAAACGTAAAATATTCAATTGATTCCTACGCTAGCATTACCTAGATCAGGTTTTGATGGTCGTTACATTTGTAACCTCTCAGCCATAACAGCTCCCATTTAATGTTATATATTATTACTCTTTGGCTCAGCCTCAGACATAATAATCTCATTAGATTTAATTAAGGCAATCTTAGTTAATAATGGCCCAATTAATTCATAAATAAGTGTTGCCGATAAAACAACAGCAGTAATTTTATCAGCATATTCTGGACATACCCTACCAGCTGTAAGTGATAAACCAATAGCAACTCCAGCTTGAGGAACTAAAGCAAGTCCTAACCACTTTTTAACAGTAGGTTCTGATTTGCTAATAGTAGCTCCAATATATGCTCCAGCACTCTTTCCAAGAACTCTAAATAGAATATATATTAAACCAACAAGGCCAATTGATGGTAAAGCACTTAATTTTAAATTTGCTCCACTAATAACAAAGAACAAAATTAAAATAGGTGGATTAAATCTATCAATTAACTCAACAAGTTGATTTCTATCTTCTTTCTTACAAACATTAGTAAATACAGCACCCATCATCATACAAGCAAGAAGAGTAGATAATGAATAACTCTTAACTAAATATTGTGTAGATACAACAATTAATATAACAGCACAAGTTGCACTAATTCTATTTCCTCTACCTTTAAATAATCTTAAAAGGAAACATAGAATTATACCAACAACAAATCCGATTAGTAAACTTAAAACTACTTCAATTAAAGGATTTAAAATAGTAAGCAAAATATTACTACTAGTTCCTTTAATAGAATTAGCAATAGCAACCATTATACCAAATATAGTTAATGCAACAGCATCATCTATAGCAACAACACTAATTAAATTACTAGTTACAGGTCCTTTAGCTTTATATTGTTTAATAACCATTAAAGTTGCAGCAGGAGCTGTAGCAGCAGCTATTGCTGATAAAACTAAACTAAATGAAACATCTTCTCTTAGAATAAATACCATTCCTAAGAAAACAAACAAAACAGCAACTAGTGATTCAAATATTGCAATAATAATTGGTCCTTTACCAATCTTCTTAAAATAAGAAAATTGAAATTGAGTACCAATTGTAAAAGCAATAAACCCTAAAGCAACTTCAGAAAAATACTTTAAATAACTTAAAGCTTCATCAGTCACTATATTTAAACCAGTTAAGCCTAGAACACTAGGACCAACTAGCAAACCTCCTACTAAATATCCAGTAACATTTGGAAGTTTAACTAACTTAGCTAGTTTACCAAACAATAAACCAACAAGTATTAAAAAACCAATTTGAAATAATATCATTTCTTATAAACACCCTTTACAAAATCCAATGGTAAAACACTTAAAACTCCAGTATCAGGATTATCTAATCCTCCAACAACTTTATCAGTTATATTAACAATTGTTTCAATCTCATCATCTGATGCTATAAGAAAAATAGTTTTATTTTCTTTACGATCAGGATTAATTAAATACTTAAATAAACTAAAATAGTTTTCTTCATCATGATTATATAACTCATGTAACATACCATTAGAATTAATAATAGTAGCACCAGTTATACCATTCTCTAAAAACTTCTCTAATAAATTATCAAGTTCTTCAACTTTATTTAAAACAATTAAAACAAGTTTCATGTATTTCTCCTTTTTTTACAATTATATATTATACTACTTTAATAATTATTTGTCATTATTTTTTAAAATATTTAAACTAGCTTTAATACCACTCATAAAAGCAAAAGATAAGTTATATCCACCACAAGCACCATCAACGTCTAAAACTTCTCCACAAATATAAAGTTTATTAACAATATTACTTTCAAAATTATTATCTACTTCACTAGTAAAAACCCCACCAATAGTAATTTGACTATCATTAAAAGATCTAAAACTCTTAACAGTAAAAGTAAAATTCTTAATAATATCAATAACATTTGTTAATTCATTATTTCCTCTTTTAATAACTTCTTCAGCTAATGGTTTATTAAAAATCATAAGTAAATTTTCATATAAACTATTACTATTATTAAACAAATTTAAAATATCATTTCTACTATATTCAGGCATTAAATCCAAACTAATAATATCGTTAATACTAGCAATTCTAGATAAATCAAGACTAAGAATACCACTTAATCCATTAGACTTAAATAAGATTTCTCCATCTAAAATATAGCCATTACAACTAGCACTACACTTAACTCTTAAGTTCTCTAAATTACTAGTTTTTTCATATGTAATAATAGGAACCAAGCCAGGTCTAAGGCCAGTAACATGATGATGTAATGACTCTAATAATTCATATCCATTAGTATGTTCTTGAGCACAAGATCCAGTTGCAACAATCAAATAATCAAAACTATACTCATTATTAATCACAAATAGATTATTCTTTTTACTAATAGATGTAACATTATAGTTACATATCACATTAACATTATACTTATTTAAATCATTAACTAGAATACTAACAACACTCTTACTAGATTCACTATATGGATAACATCTACCGTATTCTAGTTCTTTAGTTAATATACCTAATTCAAGTAATTCTTGTTTTAAATTAATACTAGTATCAAATAAACTAAAGTCATTATAAAACTCTTTACTAATATTAGAGTTATATATATTACATTTACCATTACCAGTTTTGAGTAATTTCTTTAATACTCTATCATTTTGTTCAAACAAAATTACATCAATATTAGGATTATTTTTCTTTAGTTTTAGGCTAGCAATAACACCGCTAGCACCACCACCAATAATACCTACTTTCATAGCATCACCTATTCAATTATACCACAATTAATACTAAATTTATATAAATTTTACTTGATTTTTTTTTAATTTTTTAGTATAATTATTAAGATGTAATTATGGAGGATGTAAATAATGGCTAACATTAAACAACAAATCAAACGTAATATTACTAATAATAAAAACAAATTATTCAATGCATCTTTTAAATCAGGAGTTAAAACTGCTCTTAAAGACGTTGAAAAATACGCTAACGAAAAGAATTATGAAAAAGCAAGTGAAGCTTATAATTTAGCTTGTAAAAAGTTAGATAAGGGATTAGCTAAAGGAATTTTCCATAAAAATTTCGTAGCTCGTAATAAATCTCGTTTAGCATTATTAGTTAATAACGCAAAATAAAAAAGCATCTTAATAAGATGTTTTTTTTATACAAATAAAGGGTCACAATCGTGACCCTTTTATTCTATACTTATATTTTGCTTTTTACTTTTAAAATATCCATATTTTTTATTATAGATAATTAAGAATACTATTGCAAATACTAAACATAATAAATTACTAATACTTACACTCCACCAAATACCAATATCACCAAATACTAATGGTAATACAAATACTAAAGTTAATTGGAAAACAAGAGTACGTAAGAAAGAAATCAAAGCAGAAATAACTCCATTATTTAATGCTGTAAAGAAACTAGAGAAGAATATACACAAACCACAGAATAAGAAATTAATAGAGAAAATCTTAAATGCAACTTTAGTTAATTCAAAAAGCTCTTGATCAGAACCAACATATAACTTAGAGAAAAGTGGACCCAATAATTCTCCAGCCATAAACATAATAAAGGCTAAAATAGAATTAATAACAATACTCTTAACTAATATATTATTAAGCTCTTTCTTATTATTAGCTCCATAATTATAACTAATAATAGGACTAACACCAATAGCATATCCTATGTATGTAGCAACAAATATAAATGAAACATACATTAAAGTTCCATATGCACTAACACCATTTTGTCCATAATACTTTAATAATTGAATATTAAATACTATACCAACAATGCTAGATGATATATTATTAACAAACTCACTACTTCCATTCCAACAACTTTGAAGCATATACTTAATCTTAATCTTAGTTTTAACTAAATATATATTACCCTCTTTATGTTTAATAAAATAAACTAAAGGTAAAATAGAACCAACTAAATATCCAGCAATAGTACCAATAGCAGCCCCAACAACACCCCATTTTAATAATACAATAACAACAAAATCAACGATAACATTAGTTACACCAGAATATACTGTATATAAAAATGCAAGTCTTTGTTTTTCATTAATCATAAAGAAAGTATGAAATACGCATTGTAACATAAATAATACTTGAGATAAAGCTAATATCTTACCATACTTAATAGCTTCTTCTACCATTCTTGGAGTAGTACCATTTGTAATAGAACCTAAAGCATTAGCAATAGGACTAACAAAAAACATGAAAGCAACAGATATTATTATACCAACAATAACAACACTTTCGATAATCATAGTGAATACCTTACTAGCTTCATCCCTTTTCTTTTCACCAAGGAACTTACCAACTAAAGCACTACCACCACTACCAAACATAAATCCAATTCCACCAATAACCATCATAACAGGCATTATTAAATTAACACCAGCATATTCATCAAGTCCAGCATAATTAGATATAAAGAATCCATCAACAATTCCATATAATGATGTAAATATCATCATTAGAATTGGAGAAATGGTAAACTTAAATATTTTTTTATATGTAAAATGTTCTGATAAAACACTATTCATATCATCACCTCTAAGTTTAATTATTATACCAAAACAACCCTCAAAAGTCAATTAACAAAAAATTCAATAATAATAAAATAAGGATTAAGTTTTTATAACTTAATCCTATAATTTTATATCATATAAGTAATACATTCATCAAATTTACCAATAACTCTAATAGAATCGATGTACTCTAAATTATTTAATTCTTTTAACATCTTATTTAATTCGCTATTAGTTTTAAACTTTGGGTAAATTCTAACACCGTCACCTGATTCAAAACTTATGCATTTGATATTACCAATATTAAATATCTTTTTAATATATTTTTTATCATTAATATTACCAAAACTATCAGTATGTTCTTTATAATTTTCGTATTTTAATAACATAATAACTTCAGAATCAGATTCATTTAGTGTGACTTCTAAACATTGAAAAGAATCAAAAACTTTACAGCCAAATGAAACAAACAATACACAACATAATACAAATAGTGATAAAATTTTCTTACTCATATTTATCACCTTTTATCTTAATGTTTTTATTATTATAAATAGTTACATAGTGATTTTTCTTTTCATGATTTGAAAAAAACTTAATCATCTTGTCAAATTCGCGATCAGTCTTTTTATCTAGAAAAATAAAAATTCTAACGCTACATTCATAATATTGACTTAATTCAACATCACTAAAGCTATCTTTATCATAAATGATATAAGAAACATTATCAATAGAATATTCATCTAAAAAATCACTTTTACTGAATGTACCATTCTTTAATGCGTCCCCTATTTCTTTATCATTAGTATGATATAAAATACTAAGAAATTCATTATTTTTATAACTTAATTTATTATTACATCCAGTCAAAAACAGAAACAAAAATAAAGAAATAATAAAACTAAAGACTACTTTTTTCATATAATAATTAATGCCTACTATATCATAAATTCAATAAAAATTCTTCGAATGCAATAGCCTTATCTACTTGACCAGTTTTAATTTTATAATCAAGAGTTGCAAGTCTATTTATATATAACTTAATAGTATTAAGACTAATACTTTTAACATTTTTCATCATGTAATAAGCTCTATTCGTAGAAACACTCATAAATGTTGCTACTTCATTTTGTTCTTTCCCACCGTCAACCATTATCTTAACAAGTAAACTATCCTTCATACTCTTAGTAATAAGATTTATTAATATACTAACATCTTTCTCATAACAAGTTAAATCTTTATATATACTATATGCTTTAGACTTATTACATTCAAAGATAGCATTTGTTAAAGAATAAATATCGGTTAAAGAATTTTTACTAATTAATTCTTTAGCTATACTTTCAGTAATCAATCCATCCTTACCAACGAAATTAATAACTTTATCAATCTCATTCTTACATCTTTCCATATCACCATTACTAGCTTTATAGAATAAAGACAAAGCATTCTTATCAATTCTAACTTTCTCTAACTCACATTCTCTTTGAAGCCATCCAGAAAACTCAACTTCACTGATACCAAGAGTTGCAATAACATTACAAATCTTAACAAGAGCTTTAT
>JAEEGL013014375.1_pt1 | contig 19694 bp, 11 predicted proteins | sample 9134231 | NCBI WGS metagenome assembly JAEEGL01 (sample SAMN16246548, study PRJNA631951) | gut metagenome | biome: gut microbiome; feature: rumen; material: fiber-attached | host: Bos | place: Iran: Karaj | collected 2018-10 | reverse complement strand
CGCTCACAGAAAGGTGAGGACGCCCGACTCTATCGCGCCGTGGAAGCCCTTTCGGAGTTCTGCTGCGCCCTGGAAATCAACGTCCCGACAGGCAAGGACAGCCTCTCGATGACCCAGAAGTACCCCTATGGCACAAAAGTCATTGCTCCTGGAACCGTCATTGTCACTTCCGGCGGCGAAGTCAGCGATATCCGCAAGGTCGTCAGCCCCGTGCTGGCCGATGAGCCGAAATCCGCACTCTACCATATCGACTTCTCGTTTGATGAGCTACGTCTCGGAGGCAGTGCATTCGCCCAAAGTCAGGGAAAAGTGGGCTCTGATGTCCCCACCTGCACCAACCCCGAATATTTCCGCGATGCATTCAACGCCGTTCAGGAATGTGTCCGCAAGGGTCTTCTCCTCGCTGGACACGACATCAGCGCCGGCGGTCTCATCACCACCTTGCTGGAGATGTGCTTCGCCAACACCAAGGGCGGTATGAAGATCAACCTCGTCAACTTCGAGACAGACGACATCATGAAGATTCTCTTTGCTGAGAACCCGGGTGTCGTCGTACAGGTCAGCACCAAGGACGAAGAAGAGTTCAAGAAATTGATGGACGAGGCCGGAGTAGGATATATTTATATAGGTACGCCCGCGCGCGACCGTAGCATCCGCATCCGCAAGGGTGACTTCGAAGAAACGCTGGATATCGACCAGCTGCGCGACATCTGGTATGCTCCCTCCCACCGCCTCGACTGCAAGCAAAGCATGAACGGCTGTGCCGACCAACGCTTTGAGAACTACAAGCACCAACCGCTTCAGATCCAGCTCCCCAAGCACTTCACCGGCAAGCTCAGCCAATATGGTCTCAACCCCGACCGCTGGAAGTCCTCGTCCGGTTCAGTTCTTGGCGGTTCGTCCGCCAAGTCTGCCCCCCGTGCCGCCATCATCCGCGAGAAAGGCACCAACGGCGAACGCGAAATGGCCTACTGCCTCTATCTCGCAGGCTTCGAGGTGAAGGATGTCATGATGACCGACCTCATCACTGGCCGCGAGACGCTTGATGACATCCAGATGATCGTCTTCTGCGGCGGATTCTCGAACTCCGACGTACTCGGTTCTGCCAAAGGCTGGGCCGGAGCCTTCCTCTACAACCCGAAGGCCAAAGCTGCCCTCGACCGCTTCTACGCCCGTCCCGACACGCTCTCATTGGGAATCTGCAACGGCTGCCAGCTGATGGTGGAGCTGAACCTGCTCGAAGCCCCCTATAATCCCCCGGTGGGGGATGAAAAGAGCAGCCAGACGCCCCCCGCCGGGGGGCTACGGGGGGCTGCTATGCTCCACAACAACAGCCACAAGTTTGAGTCCGGCTACCTCGGCCTGACAATTCCCGAGAACAAGAGTGTGCTCTTCGGTTCGCTCTCCGGCTCCAAACTCGGTATTTGGGTGGCCCATGGCGAAGGTAAGTTCCACCTGCCACAGCCCGAGGGTTCCTACAACATTGTCGCCAAATACAGCTACGACGGTTATCCCGCCAATCCCAACGGATCGGACTACAGCGTGGCCGGTCTTTGCTCCGCCGATGGTCGTCATCTGTCGATGATGCCGCACTTGGAGCGCGCCATCTTCCCCTGGCAGTGTGCCTACTACCCTGCCGACCGCCGAATGGACGAGGTCACCCCGTGGATTGAGGCATTCGTGAATGCAAGAGTTTGGTGTGAACAGCAAAAATAATGTATAATGTATAATTGATAATGTATAATTGGCACGCCATTCCGGCGTACGGTTTCTGCCGCGTAGCCAATTATACATTACAATTATCCATTATCCATTCTATCATCGCGCCAGCCAATTATACATTATACATTATCAATTATCCATTAAAATAATGCTTGCATTATTCCGCACCTTCTTCCACATCGGTCTATTCACCATCGGGGGAGGCTATGCAATGATTCCGCTTATTGAGGCCAAGGTGGTGGACGAGAAGCAGTGGATCAGCCGCGAGGAGCTGCTGGATCTGATGGCAGTGGCACAGTCATGCCCAGGTGTTTTTGCCGTGAACATCGCTATCTTCATTGGATATAAGATTCGCGGCACGTGGGGAGCATTGGCATCCACCTTAGGCTGCATCCTGCCCTCCTTTCTCATCATTCTTGCTATCGCACTCTTTTTCCGCCAGTTCCAGGACAACCCGTGGGTGGCCCGTGCCTTTCGCGGCATCCGCCCGTGTGTTGTTGCCCTCATCGCCGCCCCGACGTTCAAGATGGCAAAGACCGCTAAGATTGGCTGGACCAACATTTGGATTCCTGTCCTCGGTGCCTTCCTCATCTGGATGTTCGGTGTCTCTCCCATCTGGGTCATCGTTGCAGCCGGTTTCGGCGGTTTCCTTTATGGCCGCTTCATCGAGAATAATGTATAATTGATAATGTATAATGTATAATTATTACGCCGTCCCGGCGTCTCATTATTCAATAAATACATGAAAGAGGATAATATATTAGCCGAGAAGAGTTTGGATTTTGCTGTAAGGACAGTCAACTGCTATAAATTCCTTTCTCAAGAAAAGAAAGAATTTGTAATGTCCAAACAACTGTATAAAAGCGGAACAAGCATTGGCGCTAACATCCATGAAGGATTACAAGCCCAAAGCAAGCCAGATTTTATCAGCAAGATGGGAATCGCCTTGAAAGAAGCAAGCGAGACATCATACTGGCTGAATCTTTTAGTTAGAACTGAATATATAAGCCAGAAGATGTTTGAGTCATTACTCACTGATTGCGACGAGCTAAGCCGTCTATTAACAGCCATCATAAAGTCATCTCGTGAAAACAAATAATTCAATCCTCTTCTTCTAATCACGCCAACACCCCCACAACTGCGCAGCCTAATTATACATTATACATTATCAATTATACATTAAAAAAATGCTCTACCTCCAACTGTTCTGCACCTTCTTCCTCATCGGCCTCTTCGGCTTTGGTGGCGGCTATGCCATGATCTCCATGATTCAGGGTGAGGTTGTGACTAACCACCACTGGATGACGATGGGTGAGTTCACGGATATCGTTGCCGTCTCGCAGATGACACCTGGCCCCATCGGCATCAACTCCGCCACCTACGTGGGCTACACCTCCGTCGTCAATGCTGGCGGAGATCATTGGATGGGCATACTTGGGTCGGCCACAGCCACCTTCGCTGTCGTGCTGCCCTCCTTCATCCTGATGTTGTTGATTTCCAAGTTCCTGATGAAATACAAGAGCCACCCCACAGTGGAGCACATCTTTTTGGGTTTGCGCCCCGCCGTCGTCGGTCTCCTTGCTGCCGCCGTCCTATTGTTGCTGACGCCCGAAAACTTCTCCACGCCAGCAGAATCCCCTTGGCAGTTTTGGATCAGCGTCGCCATCTTCCTCTTCACCCTCATCGCCTGTCAGGTCTACAAAATCAGTCCCATCCGTACCCTCCTCTTCTGCGCACTCGTAGGAATACTGCTGTTTTAATGTATAATTGATCGCTCGACCTCTGGTCGCTTGATACTTCAAGAATGTATAATGTATAATTAAGCTGGCGCAGAGATAATTAGGCTGGCGCTATGAAAACCCAAACGCCGAACGGCGTAATAATTATACATTATACATTATCAATTATACATTATCAATTATACATTACCATTAACCTCAGCGCCCCCTCTTCAGCGACATCATAAACTCTCCACCCCAATTTCAGCGCCTCTGCTTTTAATCTTTCTCTCTGCCATCTGGCCAGGCTGGCATCCAGGACCAACAATCTTGGTCGGAACAACTGTTCCACCTCCAACAGTCTTCCACCTCGGAATCCACGCGTAATCCAGAGAACATCCACCTCTTTTTGAGAAGTAGTGTGTGCAGCGGTTTTGCCGCTGCCATTCCCATCCACCATCACCACCTTCATCCCCTTCACCGCCAGGCTCCTTCTTCCCTTCAGCACCACAGGCTCCTCCGTCAGCCTCCGCTTCCAGAAGCTCTTGGCGATGTACACCATCCCAGAGTCGGCGCGCTCTGGTTCTGGCATCAGCAGCCAGCTTTGCTCCGGCGAGGCGATGAGATGCAGAGCTGGACAGGCACGATTATGATACACCACCAGCTGCGGCTCCGCCTTACGGCTCCAGAAATCCGGGATGACAGCTCCCGGCAGCGACGTCTCTGCTCTCATCACCCACAGCTGTGCCGCCACCAACCAGCCGACACCCTTTGCCAGCCACGCAGCCCCGGCCGTCCACACCAGTCCTATCAGCATCACCGCTAAGGCGCCATAGACAAGCAAAGTCGTCAGCGGCACTAACACGATACTGAACAGAGCTCCATACAATGGATACTGATGGAAATAATAACACACCAATGGCCAGGTCAGCAGTTGTGCACACACCGAAACCGCCAGCAGTTTCATCGGCCCCAACAGATAATATCGATCCAAGCGGAAAAGAACAAAGCGCCTGTCTTTATAGCACCACTTGACAAACGGTTGATAGAACAGCAAGATACCCGCTACAGCGAGGCACGACAGCTGAGCACCCACATCAAAGAGATATACTGGACGCAACAACAGCATCACCAGCACCGTGACCAACAAGATATTCAAGCCCTGATGACGGCGTTGCAGACACGAAGTAAGCATCAGCAGCGTTGTCATCAACGAAGCCCTCACTAACGAGGGCGGCAAGCCAGCCACGAATGCATAGCCCCACACAAACAGCGTCACAAACGCCACCAGCGGCCAACGCCAACGCGAATAAACTAACCGAGTGGTAAGCAAGGTGATGAAAACACCCACGATGATTCCCAGATGCAGACCTGAAAGTGCCAGCAGATGACTGGCACCGGCTGCGGCATAGAGGTCACGGGTGTCGCTGCTCAACGCAGAGCGGTCTCCAAGCGTGACTGCCGCCACGATAGCCATCCGTTCCTCTGTCAAGCCCGCATCCCGCAGGCTTCGCAGGAGGCGGTTGCGCACCTTCTGTGCCGTACCCCTCAGCCCCGATTCCTCATCAGTAGACCGCGCCGAAGACGCACTCACCCAGCACCAACGACGATAGTCGAACTCATCGGGATTGCCCCTGTTCACGGGCGGTCGCTCCATCCGACTCCACAACAACTGCAGTTCCTCAGCATAGGCGGCATAACGGGCAAAGCCCACCAGCGCGAAGAAAACGAACACCAATCCGATGAACAGAGGACGACTGGTGAAGATCGAACGTCCATCCTGCCAACGATGTGCCGCCCACGCCAGCAACGCCACGACAACAGCAGAGCCCCAGAGACAGGCTCCCAACCAAGGGGGCACAGCCACTGAGGCTCTGTAGAATACCACGTCTGCAGCAACGATACCCGCTACCAGCGACGCTATTAGCAGGATGACGGGACGAGACATTGTTTTTTAATGTATAATTGATAATGTATAATGTATAATTTGGCTGGCGCAGAGATAATTTGGCTGGCGCAGAGATAATTTGGCTGGTGCTATGAAAACCCAAACGCCGAACGGCGTAATAATTATACATTATACATTATCAATTATAAATTTATTAGGACGAGACATTGTTTTTTAATGTATAATTGATAATGAATAATGTATAATTAGGCTGGCGCAAAGATAATTAGGCTGGCGCAGAGATAATTTGGCTGGTGCCATGAAAACCCAAACGCCGAACGGCGTAATAATTATACATTATACATTATCAATTATACATTATCAATTATACATTATCAATTAATTTCTTCAATTGCCTTACTTCCTCCGCCGGATCCGGTTTCCCGAACAGGGCGCTGCCAGCAACATACACGTCCACCCCGGCCTTAGCCAGCAGAGGAGCTGTAGTGCGGTTGACGCCGCCGTCCACTTCGATGAGAGCCTTAGAACCTGTGCGGATAATCATCTCGCGCAGACGACGTACCTTGTCAAGACTGTGTTCAATGAACTTCTGGGCGCCAAAGCCGGGATTCACCGTCATCAGCATCACGACATCCACATCACAGATGATGTCCTCCAGCGTGGAGATGGGCGTAGAGGGATTCAGCGTCACAGCCGCTTTCATCCCCGCCTCATGGATCTGCTGTACGGTGCGATGCAGATGCACGCACGCCTCCTGATGCACATTCATGATGGCGGCACCGAGGTCGCGGACTTCGCTTACGAACTTCTGGGGTTCGACAATCATCAGGTGTACATCCAGCGGTTTGTCGGTCAGTCGCGCCACATGTTGCAATACGGGGAATCCGAACGAGATATTCGGTACGAAGACACCATCCATCACATCCAGATGCAGCCAGTCGGCCTCGGAGCGGTTGAACCACTCCATTTCGCGCTGCAGGTTACTGAAGTCCGCAGCCAAGAGAGAGGGAGCTATCAGGTTCATAACGGTCTGACGGCCCTGGCGAGGGCGCGGATGCGATTAAGGGTGGAAACTTTGGGAGAAGCAGTCCAGCCAAGGGCTGCAAGCTGATCTTCAACAGGAATAGGTGTCAGCTGAACCTCGACGAGTAGTGATTGCTCCATAGGCATTCATTTTTGCTTTTCATTTATATAACGTACACACTTCCCCTTTTATTGTGCAACAGGCACAGATTTAAGCAACATTTTTTCATTTTACTCCGAAAACATTGCCAACTTTCCAACGCAACTAATTAGTTATCAATACAACGCTTGATTGTCAAGCACTTACGCCGGAGGCTTGGCAATATTTTTGGAGCAAAATAATATTTTTCGGAAAAGTGACGCCCTGGAAACAGCCAGCTCTACGAGTCACAGAGTATCGGTTCCTAATGCCAACAGCAGGCTGCAAAGGCCGATTCGACTGGCCGCAAAAGCGGATATGCATTAGCAATGCAGACTGGTAAGACTTTTGGGTTGAAGCTGAAGGGCTTTTGGGTTCAATCGCCCTATGTGAGTTTGCTGATTCCAATAATAGTGACCTCCGTTGTCGCGCAGATTTCCGCCGCCAGTTCATTCAGCATGTGAAAGCGGGCGTAATCGCTCACCCCATTGGCATCCGCGGCTCTTGTAGCTGCGCCGTTCGGCGCGGTACCGGCTGCCGTGGCTGCGCCGTTCGGCGCAGTACCCGTCTCCGCCGCCCTCCGCTTGATTTCTTCATCCAGTCCCCAAGGTGCCAGAATCAGGTACTGCCCCCGCACGCATGCCTCAAACCGCTTCCGCTCCGGCTTCCAGAACTCGCCTATCGGCTCCTTCTGGAGATGGATGACTGGCAGCCCTTCCGCCTGAGCGATGTCGATGACCCCGCGTTCGCCATTGGAAATACTTGGCGACACAAGGACCACCCCTTCTCGCGCCTCCGCCAACAAGGCAGCACGCTGCTTCTGGTACTCTTCGGTCTGCTCGGTAGGCTTACCCGTGAGGCTATCGCGGCGATGAAAGTACACTTGCATTTTCTCTGCGCGCTTCAACAGGAAAAGAGCACCAAAGGCCGCATACTCATGCAGACCAACACGCAGATGCAGGCGGCGCTCCAACAAACGGGGCAGCTGACGCCGCATGACAGCACGAAGGGGGTTATCGGCCATATACCGCTTTATGGACTCAAGCATTCCTGGCCGACGAATAATGCGGTCATGATAGCCCGCTTCGAAGAGGGCGGCACGAGTAGAAGCTTCATTATCCACCTCTTGCAAACGCCACAAAGCACGGCTGCATCCGCCTTTGAAGCTACTAATCACATCACCAAGATGGCGACCACGAGGAAGAGTCTCACTCACACTGAGCAACAGGTGTATGTGGTCGGGCATAAGTGCGATCTGCCAGACAGCCACCTGTGGGTAATAGCGAGAAATCTTGGGAAGTTCTTCTTCGATGATGGCACGACCAAGGGGACTGGGCACCAGATGCGGGAAATCAGGAGAGGTGCGAGGTACCAAGGCATTACCTTCGAGGTGTCCGAAAAGAGGATGGCGACCATCAACGCAGAATGTGATCATATACACCCCCGGTTCCCTGTACTCCTTCCAATTGGCGCGGCGGTGCTGATTATGTTTGATGTCGCTGAGAGGTATGCCCCTCGCTCGCTTTTCATCTATAGTCATAGGAGGGAGGTGGATTAAATAGATGATAGTGGTGGAGTGCGGGGTTGGGTGGGAAAGGGGGCGGGAAGACAATAAATGATACTTCGCCAGACGGCGAAGCCACAACAGCGGCATTCAGAAAAGGCGACATTCAGAAAAGGGGCGGAAGCCAATGTGGCCGCACCATTCGGTGCGGTCACCTCCCGCCCCAATCCTTATCTCACCACCTTGCGAGCCTGGTTCCCCTGCTTCACGACGAGGATACCGCGGGCAGGAACGTCCCAGAGGTTGAACTGCCGGCTGGGTGCTGTGTACACCAATCGTCCGGCGGTGTCGTAGACGCGGGTGATATTATCGGAAACCTTTGCTGCCTCCTGCCGTACGGCATAGATACCATCGAGCACAGGCATCGGCGTTCTCACCTCGGAGATCGTACTGGTGGCGGGATCTCCTGTATAGGTGATATCGTAAGCCACTTCACCACCATGACAGAGGATACTACGCCAAACGCCCTCGCGGTCATCCTTAGAACCAAACGCAATGCGGTAGGTGTGACCGGGTTTCAGACCCTTTTCTCCATCAATGAAATAGTAGAAATAGAAATCCTTGTAACTAGCAGAGTTACCGCCATAACCGTAGCCAGACGGAATCGTGTCGCGGTCCTGCAAGTCGTCGGCAATCACCCAGGTGGTGTTATCTGTCAGATCCTGAGCAAAGAGACCGAAGACGCCCTGAAAGCCAGACGGAGAAAAATTCAAGAAGCCGTAAGGCAAATCGCAATAGAGGGTGTGATGTTCCACTTCATCGTCATCCTTTTCAACACCCCAACGGAAGGTGTAGGGATTGCCCGAATAGCTCCAAATGTAAGTCTGTCGTTTGTCGGTAGGTAGAGGTCTCGCACGGAAACCCGTAACCATACCATGAATCTCGGTATAATGGTCTTGTCCTGTACTCGTCATGGGGGCCAGCAAGTCTATTGCATAGAATCCGTCGGATAGACCGCGCCACCCCCAGTTGACATAGACCATTCCGTCTTCATCCACACCGGAGAAGACGAAAGCATGTCCGCCAACCGTAGGATCCGCGGCGCCATAAACTATAGGGGAACGGACTGCCAGCTCATCATAAATAATCTGGTTCCAGTCCTCCTGATCACCGCCAAAGTAGGAATAGTCGTAGAACTTGATACACTCCTCTGGATATTGGAAGACACGAGTGAGTGCGAGTCCAACAAAATACACTGTCGTACCAGAACCGTCCGACGTATATTCCATGTAGGTAGCATAGCCGCAGTCACGCAACAGCTCCGGGATGTTGTCGCCATAGTTTCCGAAATTCTTGTAAGCATCCTTGTAGGGCCAGTTGTAGGTGGAGCTGACGTGCTCCTTCTTGTTTTCCGACTTGGTGGTCTTTCCCTGTGGCGAAGTGACGATGTAGGCGCCTTCGAAATCTACAGAAGGGGGATACTGACAATAGTTCATACACTGTGCCATTGCGGTAGCAATACAACCGGCAGGATAGTTGTTAGGTGTCTTTCGGTCGAAGGGATATTCCTGGCTCCACTTTGTGGTGACGAAGTTTTCCACCGGAGTGAAGGATGCCGTGCGCTTCGGAGCTTGCATCCTTCCGGCCTCAATGGCCTCCAGATTGCTGTTTACCCGTGAGAGGTACCATCTTACGCTGGGAGGCATATTCGTAGCATCGAAGCGCTCGGTGGAGTAAGCAATAATCGGATCCACACGATCGCTCTTTGCCACAATGACGAAGCCTTGTGCGTCGGCCGGAGTGAAGATACCGTAAGTCGGCTCCTCGATGATGCACCGGATGTCGCGAAGAGCCGATCGCCCTTGGATGCCTTTTACTTCGGCGCCCTGAAGTTTGGAGGCTGCGATGGACTGCATCTCAGAGAGGGAACGGTTGTCTGCAAATGCCGCCAGAGCCAGAAGACTAAATAACGTTGAAAGTAGTTTTCGATTCATAAATAATCTTGTTTATTAGGAAGAGGTGTGCCAGTCCCCTTGAAGAGGACTGGCACAGAGGGATTTATTTCACCTTGTCCGTAATGGGACAAAGTGTGAGGGATTAGCGAGTGAAGCGCTGGAAGGCGGGCTTGGAAGAATAGGGCTGAGCCAACTTCACACCCTTCCATACATTCTTACGCTTGAATATCCTACGAGCATTATTCAGATTCAGCTTAACGGTAAGCGGAGCCTTCAGGGCCTTGACGCCATCGACATCGAGAACGAAGGTCTCAGGATCATCACCCAGCCACTGGTACTTGTTAGGCTCCTGATAGATGAAATAGATGGGGTTGAAGCTGAAGGTTTGAGTTTCGGGGTTGAAGGTGCAGGGGAAATTCTCGTAGTATGCAGGATTACCTGTGAACTCTGCCACATCGCAGACATAGACATCGCCGTAGCCTTCAAAGCTCAGACCAGTGTACTGTACAGGAATGACACACGCGTTCGTCTCCTTGTCCCAAGTGAACTGGAAGTCCACATCGTAGAACCAGTGACTAATCTTGAAGATGTCGTCCTTATCGTCGCGCTTGCTGAAGGGCAGACCCTCATCAGGTATGGGGCCTTCCTGCTGCATTGCGCTGGCACCACCCACGTACGTATATGTACCTGTGCCGATCTGAGTCCATGTGACATTATTCAAAATGATGTCGGCAGTGCCGAAATCTTTTCCGCCATCTTCATCGGTGAAGGTGATGTTCAGAGTGACGTCCGTGACATCGATGCTGTCATCAATTTCCACCGTGTTGAAGCGAGATTCGTCCGTATTGATCATTGCATAGATGGGCGTCTTCATCGGTTCCGTTGTGAGACCCGTTTCCTGCAAGAAGAAATAATCTTCGAAATCTTCGGGGATTACGATCTTGCCACTCTTGACAAAGAAATAGAGATCATAACCCTGAGCAAAGGCGTTTTGAATACGATAGGGCACACCATACTGTGCGAGGAATACAGAGTCGCAGTCATCGGTAGAAACCGTGCAAACAGCCTTCTGCAACATGATGTTGCTGGAGACTTCACCCGTCTCGGAGTTGGTGAGATCAAAGGTCTTCACATCGGTCCATTCGAAGTCATCATCGAACTTAGCTTCGTAGGTCACCACGGGTTCGTAGCCAGGGAAGGTGATGATGACCATATTATCCTGCTGGGAGTAGTTCCAACCGCCGACACCGTTCATGTAGTAGAAAGGAGCAATCTGAATCTGCGTGGGCAGACCATTCTCCTGATAACCAAGCACCTTGTTGTGGCTCCAGTTGGACTCTTCATGTGTACTACCAAAACCATAGGGGTGGCATATAAGGATTTCTGCACCATAGTCAGGCATTACATAACCGGTGTTCAGGTCTTCCTCGAAGCCAATGAGATCCGATTGTGTCACAGTAACGCCACCTAAGACATCACCTTTTTTGAGAATCGAGACAAAGGCCTGCTGAGTCTGATTACCATCAAGTGTAAGACCTGCATTAGCTGCAATCTCATCAAAGAGATTATCGAAGCGGAACTTCATTGGATCATCATCGCGGACATAGACATCAAATTGTCCTGAAGCTTGATTAAAACAGTATTTGAAGTTGTCTTGAATCGTACCCTTTCCTACCAGATTCCACTTAATACGGGTCACGTTCAGCGTGTAGGAAACATCCTGAGAATAGGAGGACACGAGGTCGGGGTCAGAGGATGTAAGGGTCAGCGTGTATGTCTTACCGATTTCAGCCTTGGGGAAATCCACGGTGATGTAAGCCACGCTGTCGCCATCAGCGAAGACGGCATCGCCCACGGTGAATACTCCATCGGTATTCTCCGCAACATCCATTTTAATGGTGCGTGCACCGATCGTATCGCGACGATAGATGGCGATGGTAGCCGTCGTAGCAGCTGTAGGATCAAGCTCCACCTGTTGAGTGGTGTTCTCGAAATAGACATTGGCGTAGTTGGGGTTAGCATCCCATTCGCCCGGCGCTGTTCTGTCCTCGTCCTTACAAGCCACGAAAGCAGCAACGACGGAGAGCATCAACAGGCTATATTTGAATATCTTTTTCATACTATATAGTTATTATTGATTACCATACAAATTCTTTAGAATCTCCATCGGGACGCTGGGGATCGGGGTTGTTGACCAGACCCTTGTTGTTGTCAGCCTCGGTACCGACGAAGCACCAGTTCATCCACATCGGAGTGGTCTCGACGTTGAAGCGGGAGTTCTCGACATGGTTCGTGCGAGCATAGCTACGGATGATACCCTTGCCCAGACGCTTGATGTCGAAAGTAGCGAAGCCTTCGCCCCACAGCTCCACGCGGCGCTGCCACCATACTTCATTCTGGAACTTGGAAGTAGCGGTGTTGTAGTAAGCCTCGTTGTGAGTGCCATAGGTGTAGGAAGCATCGCGAGTCTGTGCGAAAGCGGTGAGCAGCTGAATACCGCGAGCCTCTTCCTGCATACCAGCAGCCTCGGCTTCGATAAGCTTCATTTCCTCCACACGCATGATAGGAATAGCTATGACCCATGCGGTGTACTTTGTAAAGTACATACCAGCCTGGGGACGGAACTTGAACTCAAAGCCGCCAGGACCGTACTCAGCAGCTTTGGCAGAGCCCAGAATCTGCTGGGGGTGGTCGGTGTAAGCCTTGAGGGCGTCTTCCTTAGCAGCATCGTCCATATCATCGATAGCGAAGTCTACGAACATCTGCTTGCGGAAGTCGGTAGCAGGAATGGTCTCATAGAGGTGACGGTCGATGACGTTCGGGCCACCGTAGTTGGCAGCGTAACCGCAATCGAAGCCGTTCTCCATCGTCATCACGCTGCCCCAGCTGGAGTCACCGTCATTTTCGAGGATATTGGGGTCGGTATCCTTGTTGGTCATACCGAACATCCAGGAGCTGTTGGGAGAGTTGAAACCATAGTCACGGCTGAGGTAGTCGGCCTGAGACATCATGGTGTAGTTCTCCATAGCCTTCTTGGCGTACTTCTCTGCATTGGCCCAATCCTGCTTCTCGAGGTACACGCGAGCCTTCAGACCGAAGACAACAGAGGTGTCGGGAGTATAGACATCTTCGCGATCGTAGTCAGCCAGCAGTTTCTCTGCAGCATCCAGGTCCTTGAGGATGAACTCAAAAGCCTCATTCCAAGTCATACGCGGATTGTTGCGGGCTTCGGCAATAGTGGTAGCCTCGGTAATCTTAACAGTTGTACCGGCATTGGGGTTCTTGAAGTAGGGTTCTGCGGAGAACATGCGAACCAGGTCAAAATAGAACATGGCACGCATAGCGTAAGCAATACCTACACCTATCTCACGGCCTTCGGTAGGGGTGGCATAATCGGCGGCACCACCCATGGTGATGACATCGTTACAGCCCTTAATCCAGCCATAATAAACCGTCCAGGGGAGCTGGGTGACAGCCCATCCGGGAGCGAGGTAGGTGAAGTCCTGATACCAGGTATCGAACCAGTTATTGGTTCCAACGGGAATAATGTCCTGACCTTCCACGTCACGGGTGAGGTAGAAAGCAGGATAACCGTGGTCGTAGACACGATGGTCACTACCAGCATAGAGGAACTCACCGGTCAGGGTAGAAGTAAGCGAAGCTACTGATTTGTCGAACACACCAGGAGCATTAGCCATCTGTTCCTCCGTCACAGTGCTGGTCTGAGGGTCAATTTGCTGGAGACAGCTGGTGAGGAGCGTGGTTCCCAGCACGGCTGCCATAATTACTGAAAATATCTTTTTCATAGTCTTCAATTCTTTTTAGATTAGAAAGAAACCTGAACACCGCCCATGATGGTGCGCAGCGGGCTCATAACAGAAGAACCGCTGGAGGGGGTGTCGACGAAGCTGTAACGGGGGTCAAGACCGCGACGTGCGCTCCAGAAGCAGAGGTTCTCGCCCTGAGCGTAGATGCGGAGCTTGTTGATCTTAATCTTCTGAGTCAGAGACTTCGGGAAGGTGTAACCGACGGCGAAGCTCTGGAAGTTCAGGTAGCTGGCGCTGGTGAGGAAACGACTGCTGCGAGTGCCACCGCCGATATAGAGGTCAGCATACTGGAAGCGAGGAATGTCGCTGGTCGTGTTCTCAGGAGTCCAGGAATTCAGAATGTCCTTGTGGAGGGTCTGACCGTTGGAAGTGCTGGTGATGGGGTTCATCAGCGAAGCATAAGCGAAGTCATAGATCTTACCGCCGAGCTGATAGTCGAAGGTAGCGCTGATATCCACATTGTAAAGCTTCAGGGTGGTGGAGAAACCGCCGGAAACCTTAGGCATGATGGAACCCTGCTCGTAGTAGGTAGCCTTGTTGAAGTCAGTAGTGGTGTAGTCGTGGTTCACACCGGGCTGAGCGCTCTTACTGGAAGCGTCCTCGAAGTTCTTGTCCACCCAGTAGAGGGCTTCACCCTTTTCGTTGACACCTGCATATTCAGGAATAATGCTGTTGTAGAGGGGCTTTCCTTCCTCGTACCAGAAGCTGAGCATGTTCTGGCCGCCGAGGGAGAGGCCACCGTCACTCTGGGAGAAGCCGCCGTAGTTAGCAGTCTTTTCCTCTGGCAATTTCAGGATCTTGGTCTGGTTGTGAGCCAAGTTAGCAGAAATATTCCATGTGATGTCGTGCGTGCGGATAACATCGCCGCTCAGGGTCAGTTCCACACCACGGTTGCGGATGTCGCCGAGGTTACCCCAGTAACCGCGAGCACCGTAGCTCTCAGGAATGCTGAGCCAGAAGAGCAGGTCGGTGACCTTCTTGTTGTAGAAGTCGATGCCACCAGTCAGACGGCCCTTGAAGAAGCTCCATTCCACACCGAGGTTAATACTCGTGGTGGTTTCCCAGGTAATGTCCTCATTACCCACCTGAGAGAAGGACGGGTTCATGGTGTTCTCACCCTTGCTCAGAGTGTAGAGGTTGGTGTAACCCCAGCTATTGATATTATCGTTACCCTGCTGACCGATAGAGAACTTGATCTTCAACTGGTCAACCCAGTCAGCGGTGAAGAACTTCTCCTTGTTGATGAGCCAACCCGCACCGGCACTCCAGAAGTTACCCCAAGCGTGGTTGGTGGGCTTAATCATGAAGCGGGAAGAACCGTCGCGACGATAAGATGCGTTGACGAAGTACTTCTGATCGTAGTTGTACATCAAGTTTCCGAAGAAGCCCTCCACATTATAACCTGTGGTATAAGAATTGGAGTCGTAGCGATTGGAGAAGGCGTTGATTTCCTGGATATCGGGAGAGAAACCGCCGCGGGCACCAGCACCGAGGTAGCGGGTAGTAACCTTGTACCACTCATGACCCACCATGAAGTTGATGTCGTGCTTGTTGATCTCCTTGTAGAAGGTCAGGGTCTGGATGTAGTTCTGACGGAAGCCCTGAGTCTGGTCCTTGAGAATCTGACCGTTGTTAGCAGCCTGTGCACCATAGAAAGGATTGGTGTAGTCGCTGGTAGCGCTGGTGGTGTAGTTGAGGTTGTTGGTGCTGTTGAAGCGCAGCCACTTAGTGATGTCGATGTCAGCGGTGAAAGTACCGTTGAACTGGTTGCCGTAGGTGTAGACATCATCATACATGTTCTGGCTGATGGGGTTGTAGGTCTGGTTGTAGGGACGCGAGAGACCGGGGAAGTTCGTACCAGCCACACCATAGTCATACTGCTGATGACCATATTCGTCTGTGCGGATCTTCGGGTTGCCGTTCTCGTCCAGCACGCGGACATACAGAGGATAGATAGGAGCAATCAGGGATGCGAAAGACATCAGGTTGCTCAGGTTCGGGTTGGCAGTGGTGTTGCTGTGAACATAGCCCACGTTGGCGCCCATCTTGAACCAGTCGCGAACGCGGTAGTCAGCCTTCAGGCGAGCCGTGAAGCGCTCGTAGTTGGCCTTGGCAACGATACCGTCCTCATTCAGGTAACCGGCGCTTGCGTAATAGGAGTTACGGTCGCTGCCACCGCTGACGTTGACGGTGTACTCCTGACGGAAGCCAGCACCGAAAGTCTCGGCCACGTAGTCGTCGGGAAGAATGTAGTACGTCTCGCCATTGGCATCGTAGGAACGACCCAACGTAGCGTTCGGGTTCAACTTGCCGTTGACGCCGATGAGGTTCTGGCCATCGGGAACAGTGTAGGGGTTGTACTTCAGGCCCTGGTTACCGGTGAACATGCGATTGTTGGCCCACTGGTTGGCAGCCTTAGCAGTCATACCGTTGCTGGAAGCATAGTTATACAACTGCTGGTAGTAGGTCTCTACAAACTGGTTGGGGTCGGTGATGGTCTCATACTGCTGGATAGCGCGCGTGTTGGCACCCCACTTCATGTCGACATTGACCTGAGGCGAAGCAGAAGAACCCTTCTTGGTGGTCACCAGGATGACACCGGCGGCACCACGGGCACCATACAGAGCTGCAGAAGCAGCGTCCTTCAGCACGGTGATGCTCTCGATGTCCTCAGAAGGAATGTTCAGAAGGCTGGTGCTGTAGGGCGAACCGTCGACAATGACCAGAGGATCAACGTCGGCATACATAGAGGCAAGACCACGGATGGTGACATGACCGCCGTCGGAACCGGGCGTACCGCTGGAACCGTGAATCTGCAGGCCAGGAACGGAACCCACGAGGGCGTCCTTCACATTGGTCGTGATCTTCTTGCTCAGTTCGTCAGCTCCTACGACAGAGGCTGAACCCGTGAAGGAGGACTTTGTCTGCTGACCGAAAGCAACGACCATGACCTCGTCGAGCAGGCTCTCGTCGGTGTCCAAAGCAATACGCATACCGTTGCGGGCTTTCACCACGCGACGGAGCATACCGATGTGGGTGATTTCCAGACGAGTGTCGGCACTCGGCACCGTGATGGTGAAGTCACCGTCGAGATTGGTCATGGTACCAGTCTTCTCGCCAAGGATCTTGACGGAAGCACCAGGCAAGGGCTCTCCATCGTCGGCAGAGATAATGGTGCCCTTCACTTGAGTTTGGGCGATTGCCATTCCTACACATAGGAACAGGCTGCCCAGGAAAAGCATTAATCTTTTTTCCATAAATACTCTTTTAATTAAACATAATACCTATTTTATTATTTGCTTTTTCTTTGTCCTGATAATATCTTGCGTTTATGGACGTTGGGTTCACTACAGCATTTCAAGTCTTTAGACATTCCTTTTGGCCTTGTTAACATTTCGGGCCGGTCGGATGTATATTCCGCAATGAAATTTGCCAGCTACCTTCCTTGCTTACAGCCAAGCCGTTAAGCCTCAGCACTGCATCGTTAAAGGGTCTGACAAACTCACATACTCTATACTATTCGTCTTTTTGACGGCGCAAAAATAATACAAATTTAGCGAACGACCATAAAAAATGTAAAAAAAATCATTTTGAAGCACAATTTTTTATAAAAACAGGGTCACAACCCCTCAAAATGGCACACTTTTACCCGATTTGTGCAGCATTTTGTCGCTCCATCTGAGCACTCCCCCACCCCATTCGGGCTTCCTGCTCACAAGCAACGCCCCACATTCTTTTTCACACGTGCGCGCGAACATTATTATATTTTTAGTGCGAGAGATCGCTATTCTCATCGTCTTGTCTATGATGGCGGCGGGGCCATTTCTTCGCAAATTCCCTAACCATTAACGTGAGTTCGGTATAAGATAATGCAAAAAGTTGACGCAAAAACACTCCGAACACTCCGATACACTCCGAATTCTTGTAGTCAGTTTGCCATCTGAAGATGAAAATTGAAGGAGGTCATTCGGAGTGTATCGGAGTGTTCGGAGTGTTTTTGCGTCAACTTTTTGCAAAACGTCAGATCCAAGCCTAGTCGTGCGGGGAACTATACTCGGTCGTCGGAGGAACTATAGTTTGTCGTCGGTGGAACTATAGTTTGTTCGGCTTGTTCCTTCAGGGAATCGTGACACAGGTGGGAGTAAACGAGACATATATACGTAAAGGCCGATACATCCTGTCGTGAAAAGCGATACGTCCTATGGAAAAAGACGTTACGTCCTATGGAAAAAGACGAGACGTCCTATGGAGAAAGACGAGACACTACGTGCAAATTCGTATATATCGCGTGCTGGATGGGGCAATAGAGGGGGATAAAAAGGGGGAGGACAGAAAGGGGAAGGGGTTACTTCTTGCGCTTCCAGGTCTGGGTCTCGCGGAAGATGCCAAGGTAGCCACGTACTTTAAGGTCGTTGCCGTCGAGCCAGATGGCACACTTGTAGCTCTTTCCAGACTTGGGGTCATAGACTTTGCCACCCTCGTATTTGTCACCTTTCTTGGTGAGGCCACTGAGGAGGTCTACGCCCATGAGCTTGCGGCCGCGGAGCTTGGCATCGGGGTTTTTGGAGTCCTTGGTGTCGGGGCCTTGCTGCAGCCAGACAACTTTGCCATTGACTTTTCCGTCCTTCTCATAGATTTCGACTTGTGCGTCGCCCTCTTCTGTCAGCCAGCGGCCGATGACGCTCTGTGCGTTGGTGGTGAGGGAGGTGATGGCCAGTGCCATCAATAAGAACATCTTTTTCATAGAATTGAATTCGTTATTTATATAGGGTTTAACTAATTTTCAATTATACATTATACATTATCAATTATACATTATTAATTATACATTACAAATACGGCGCTGTGACGGAATCGGGGCTGGCGATCATCTCAGCAGGTGTTCCCTGGAAGATCAAGCGTCCACCGTCTTCGCCTGCTCCTGGTCCGAGTTCGATGACATAGTCAGCAGCGCGGATGACATCGGTGTTGTGCTCGATGACGAAGAGGGTGTTGCCCTCTGCCACGAGTTCACGGAAGAGTTCGATGATACGCTGTACGTCCTTCAGGTGGAGGCCGTCGGTGGGTTCGTCGATGATGAATATCTTTCCTTGTTCCCCCAGGTGCGACGCCATTTTCAGTCGCTGAAGCTCACCTCCGGACAGAGTGGACAGGGCTTGGTTGAGATGGAGGTATCCGAGTCCTACACGCTTGAGTGGCTTCAACTTCTGCTCGATAACGGTGTTGGGGAAGAAATCGCTGGCCAGACGTACAGAGAGGTCGAAGACTTCGGCGATATTCTTTCCCTCGACGGTATATTGTAATGCTTCGTTGCTGAAACGGAGTCCACCGCAGGCATCGCATACTGTTTCGATATTGTCCATGAAAGCCATCTCGGAGATGATGACACCCTTGCCGCCGCAGACCGGACAAGCACCTTTTCCATTGAAGGTGAAGTAGGCTTCCTTCAAATGATGCTTACGGGCAAAGGCCTTGCGGATATCCGAGGCCACATCCATATAGGTGGCGGGCGTAGAGCGCAGGCTGACGCCAATGTCCTTCTGACTGATATATACGATGTCCTTAGGCTGCGGGTAGGCACGGCGGAAACACTCCATCAGCGAGCTCTTGCCCGAACCGGCGACTCCGGCAATAACGGTGAAGCGACCAAGAGGAAGAGAGAGGGAGAGATCGCGGAGATTGTGGAGAGAGGCCGAGGATAAGGGGAAAGACCCACACCCTGCCCCGGACTCCCCCCCCCCGGACTCTCCCCCCGCCCTCCCTGTTAGGGAGGGAGCGGAATGTACTGAGCGGGCGTCCGCCGAGTGCGCTGCTGAAGAAATGGGCTGTTCCCTAACAGGTTCCCCAAGTGAATACCCAGCAAAGGAAACCGCTCCCTCCCTAACAGGGAGGGCGGG